>JAESGD010000032.1_pt1 | contig 206111 bp, 194 predicted proteins | sample 9269581 | NCBI WGS metagenome assembly JAESGD01 (sample SAMN14515903, study PRJNA621661) | algae metagenome | isolation source: Cyanomargarita calcarea GSE-NOS-MK-12-04C and co-occurring heterotrophs from... | place: USA: Grand Staircase Escalante National Monument, Utah | collected 2007-12-30
ACAGCAGCGGCCCGGCGCGCAGCATCGGCACGGCCTAGCCGGAACTCTCGCGCCCGAGCACGCGGCTGGCGGTGAGGAGGATAGTGCCAATCACAACCTCAATCGCCACAAAGTGCCCGAGGAATGCCGCGTCGTGAAACATGAAGGCATTGGTCCGGTAGGCGGCCGCGCCGAGGATCAGCACCGCCGCAGCGATGAACCACGGCCGCTCGCGCGTGATCAGCGCCAGCACGGTCGATGTGGCAGCTCCCAAAAAGAGGGCACCAATATCCATCTGACTGCTCAGCGCAGATCCGGTCAGCAACGGCATTTCCAAAGCCTTTGCCGCGCGCTCGGGGACAAATAGCCAGAGTGCCGCGTTGGTGGCCATGAAAAACGCAATGATGACGACAAGCCCGAGCAACACCGATCGACCCACTTGCATCCAAATCCTCCCTCACACGAATTAATGCACTACATTTTTGATCCATCTGGTGTCAATGGACCGAGGGCGTTGCGTGCGGTGAGCCTGGCGCGGCTAGGCCGAATAGCTCATGCTGGCGCAAGATGTGCCATATGATGAAAGATGGTTTGGGTGGAATGAGAATGAACGAGCGCGGCGACAGGCGGGACAGGCAGAGGCTGCCCATGCGGCGGTCTGAGCCAAACGCGCCATTGGGACTGCTGCTCCCGGTGCTTCTCGCTGTCTCCGCTTGCGGTGAGGCTCCGCCACAGGACACCTCCAAACAAACCGCCTCAACCTGCACCGGGCTGGCCGAACCCGGCATGGTGTGGGTTCCCGGCGGCCGCTTCACCATGGGAGAGAACGCGCGCTACCCCGAAGAAGGCCCACCTCGCGAAGTCGAGGTCGCTGGCTTCTGGATGAGCCGGACCGAAGTCACCAATTCCGAGTTTGCCGCCTTCGTCGCGGCAACCGGCTATCGCACCGAAGCCGAGCGCGATCCGCCCGCCATGCCCGGCGCCCCGCCCGAAATGCTTCAGCCCGGCTCGGCGGTGTTCCGGGTGCCAACGCCGGACAACCGCAACTGGTGGGCTTGGGTGGTAGGGGCCAACTGGCAGCACCCCTCCGGCCCGCAAAGCGCGATTGCCGGACGCGACCGCGACCCGGTGGTGCAGGTCACCTATAATGACGCGCTCGCCTATGCCCGCTGGGCCGGTCTGAGCCTGCCGAGCGAGGAACAGTGGGAATTCGCCGCGCGCGCTGGAGCGGACGCCTTGCCCGAGCCCAAGGATAGCTCGGGCGCACCGACCGCCAATTATTATCAGGGCGTCTTCCCCGCCCGCGACCTGGGCGAAGACGGCTTTACCGCGCGCGCCCCTGTGGGCTGCTTTCCGGCCAATGCCTTTGGCCTTCACGACATGATCGGCAATGTCTGGGAATGGACCACGGCTGAGGCTCGCCCCGGCCAGCCGGTCAACATTATCAAGGGCGGATCATACCTGTGCGCGGCCAATTACTGCGCGCGCTACCGCCCCGCCGCGCGCCAGTTCCAAGAGCGTGATCTCGGCACCGATCACATCGGCTTCCGGCTGGTCGACAATGCGCGGCCCGCGCCGCGCTAGAGCAGTTTCCGTCGATCAATCGCCTCGCTTTGTGGTGGGAGCGAGAACAGCATCCCATCCTCCCCCACCACGATTGTGCCATCGAACCGTTGGGGCGCATCGCCGAGGAAGGCGGGGTAGAGATAGGCGTAAGGCATCGGCGGTACGAGGTGCGAAAGCACCAGCATCTTCGCGCCCGCGTCTCGCGCGCTTTCCGCAGCTTGTTCGGGCGTGGCGTGATAATCTTGGATATCGTGGAAGATCTTGGCGGTGTTGGCACTTCCCTGCGCTGCAAAGGCCCCCTCGACCTTCTCGAGCAACTGCGGCTGCAAGGCATCATGGACAATTAAGTCAGCGCCCTTGCAGGTCGCAATCAGGTTGGCCGATTTGGCGGCATCACCGCTGATGCACACCGCGCGGCCCTTGTAGTCGAAGCGATAGCCGACCGCGGGCTTAATCGGATCGTGATCGACTGTGAACGCGGTCACGGTAAGGCCCCCGCCTTGCAAAATGATCGCGCTATTGCCCTCGATGGCAAAGGGCCGCGCCTGGGCGCCGCCGCCGCTGCCTGGCACGACCTTTTCGCCGTGATGCGCGATCCGGTATGTGTGATCGAGGGCGTAGGCGGCATTGAAGCCCGCAACGACCTGCTCGACCCCTTCGGGGCCGTAGACCGGCAGCGGCGCGGTCTTCGCGCCGCGGGTCCAGTGGTACAGCATCAGCGGGCCGATGCCGTCGATATGGTCCGAATGGAAATGGGTCAGCAGCAGTGCATCAACCTCGGCCGCGCTGATGCCCATCATGTTAAGGTTGCGATTGCCGGTCTCGCCCATGTCGACAACGAACACCTGGCCTCCCGCGATCACCACATTGCAGGGGCCCGCGCGCTGGGGGTTGGGCATGGGCGAACCCGTGCCGCACAGCCCGACATGAAGACCATCTTCAAGGCTGACCAGTTGATTGCGCCCGGCCAACGCCAGCGCCGCACGTTGAAAAAGGGCCTCGCCGATCGGCTTCTGGAACACAAAGCCCGCCGCAAGGACGATCACCACCACCGCCAAGAGCCCGATCCCGATTCGCTTCATCATCAGCCTTTTCCTCCAGTCGACCTCTTGGCTTAATTGATTGCATTAGGCAATTGCTCTCGCTTGAGCTTGATGATGGGAGCGTTGAGGCGACTTCCGGGGGCGGCGATGGCGAGCCCAGGAAAAGCCTTCAAACCCTCTCGCTTTGGCGGCGGCCAGTGGACAGATTGCCGCCCGTCACCTTATTCTCAGGATGCGACAGGACATGACCCCCGGGCTCCCTGTCCATTGATCTGGCTCCCTCGAACGGCTCAGTTTCCCATGGCCCCCAATGTGCTGACACCTTTCGATCTGGCCCTGCCGATGAACTATCCCGGCTTTGTCTTCCGTGCGCTGCGCGATGAGGGGATTGCGGCGGAGGCCCTGCTCGAGGACACAGGATTGACCGAGGCCATGCTCGGCGATCCGCATCACCGCAGCGATTTCGCGGGGCTGCGCCGTTTCTACCTCAACGGCATCGCGGCCAGCGGCGATCCCCATATCGGGGTTCGGCTGGCCTTGCGGTTCCGGCCCTCTCAGGTCGGCCTGCCATTCCATGCCGCGATGCATGCCGCGACGCTTGGCGACGCCATCCGCACGCTCGAGCGCTTCTTGCGCCTGACCTTTCCGGCGATCGGCTTCGAAGGCCCTGTTTCTCTTGCTGGCGGGGCAGAGCGCGAATGTGCCGTGACGCTCCACCCGACCTGGCCGCTCGGTGAGATCGCCTATTTCGGGACCAGCAGCGCACTGATCGTGTGCGATGCGATTTTGCGCGCCCTGCTGCCGGAGACACAGGTGACCGAGCAGGCCGAGCTGCTCGTTTCCGAACCCGAGGGATGGGACCGAGTGGCGCAGGAAATCCCCTTCCCGGTGCGCTTCGGGGCGGAGCGCAACGCGCTGCTGTTTCGTGCAAGTCTGCTCGAAGCGCCGCTGCCGACCCACGATCCGCTCAATTGGCAGCAAATGCTCAGGCTGTGTGACCGGCTGGCGGAACAGGCCAAGGGCGGCAGCGGGGCGGCGGGGCAGGTGCTGCGGCATTTCGAGGACAGCGGCGCTTTTGCGGCCCCAATCGGTCGGGTTGCAGCAGCGCTCGGCCTTTCCGAACGGGGCCTCCGGCGTCAGCTTGCGCGCAGCGGCACGTCCTATCGCCGCCTGATGCAGAAGGCGCGCTTTGCAAGAGCGCAGGCATTGCTTGCCGATCCGACCATACCGATCAAGACGATCGCCTTCGAACTGGGCTTCGACACCCCGTCGAACTTCGCGCGCAGCTTCAAGGAATGGTCGGGCTCCGCGCCTTCGGAGTTTCGTGCAAGGGTGCGCGCCAACGATACGAGTGGTCAAAACTGAATGGTGTTTGGCCGAAGCTGAACTTCAATCCGGGTGCCGCCTCGTGCATTGTGTGACGGCGGCGATGCGCGCCACGCAACAAGGGGAGCCGCTGGTGCGATATATCCTGCAACTGGTCAGCGGCGCCCTCGCCTTATCCTTGGGCGGCGCGCCCGCGCTGGCGCAGGACACCCGCCCCAACATCCTGATCGTGCTGTTCGATGATGTCGGCTTCACCGATTTCGGCGCCTATGGTAGCGACAGCCGCACGCCGAACATCGATGCGCTTGCGCGGCGCGGCGCGATGCTGTCGCGCTATTACACCTCGCCCTTCTGCGGGCCGAGTCGGGCGATGCTGGTGACCGGGATGGACAACCACCAGACCGGGATGGGCACGCTGGTCGAGACGGTGAAGCCCGAACTGCGCTCATCGCCCGGCTATTCGATGACCTGGGATCGCGGACAGAAGACGATCGGCTCGCTGCTGTCGGCGGCCGGATACCAGACCTATGTGACGGGCAAGTGGGGCATCGGCGAGACCGGCGCGAACTTGCCCAGCGATTTCGGCTTCCAGCACTCCTATGTCATGGATGCGACCGGCGGCAGCAATTATGACCGCAGGCCCTATCTGCCCGGCTATGATAAGGTCAGCTGGTTCGAGGATGGCAAGCCGGTTGAACTGCCGAAGGATTTCTACTCCTCGCGCTCGCTGGTCGACAAGCTGATCGAATATATCGATGCGGGCAAGGACGAGCAGCCGTTCTTTGCCTTCCTCTCGCTGCAGGCGGTGCATATGCCAGTGCAGGCCCCGGTGGACCTCATCGATGCCTATAACGGCACCTTCGACCGGGGCTGGGACGCGATGCGGGCCGAACGGCACCAGCGCGCGATCAAGCTGGGGTTGGTGCCGCCGACCACCACACTTGCCCCCGTGCCCGACGTGCACCGCAAGTGGGATGCGCTCTCCGCCGAAGACCGCCAGCGCGCGGCGCGCAAGATGCAGGTCGGCGCAGGCATGATGGAGGCGGCGGACCAGCACATCGGCCGCCTGCTCAAGCATCTCGAGGCGGCGGGCGAGCTTGAGAACACCATCGTGGTCATCACCTCGGACAATGGTCCGGAATCGGGCGACACGGATTTTACGGGCCTCGCCGGGGCCGCGATCGGCGCGGTCAACCTGATCGAAGGCACCGACCAGTCCTTTGAAAACCTCGGCCAGCCGGGCAGCCTCAGCGCGATCGGCCCGGAATGGGCCTCGGTCTCGGCCTCGCCGTTCAACCTCTACAAGTTCTACGCCAGCGAAGGCGGCTTGCGCGTTCCGCTGGTGGTAGCCGGGCCGGGCATTCCTAGCCAAGGCGTGGTGGGCGCTCCGGTGCATGTGACTGATCTGGTGCCGACCTTGCTGGACGCAGCCGAGGTTACCTATGATCCTGCGAGCTTCTACGGGCGCAGCGCGCTGCCGATGCTTGAGGGTGGTTCGACGACCACCTATGCCGAAGACGAAAGCTTCGCTTTCGAAGTCAGTGGCAATGCCGCGCTTTACCGCGGCAAGTGGAAGATCACCCGCAACTTCCCCCCGCGCGGCGATGCGCAGTGGCGGCTTTACGACATCTCGGTCGATCCGGGTGAGACCACCGACCTTGCAGCCGCCAACCCCGAACTGTTCGAAAACATGAAGGCCGAATACGCCGCCTATGCCGAGCGCGTCGGCGTGGTTGAACTGGGGCCGGAGGATTCGGCCATCAAGGAGCTGACCAACAAGCTCGTCTCAAAGGCGCTGCACAAATATTGGCCCTACCTCCTTGGCTTCGTACTGGCACTGGCGGCGACCGCTTACCTCCTGTTCCGGCTGGTGAAGCTGGCTCTGCGCCGCAAGCCGGCGGCGGCATCAGCCTGACGCGAACCGCCCATCTTCGGGAAGTGGAGTGAACGCATGACCTGGCTTGTCGTTACCCTGATCGTGCTTGTCGCCATCGTCGCATTGGTGGCCTTCAACCTGCCTGCGATCCTGCGAGCGATGGGGCTGCACCGCCATTACACCATCCCGGATTTCCACCTGCCGGGCAAACGCGTGCTGGTCGTGTGCACCAGTCACGCCACACTTGATCCCACCGGCAAGCCGACCGGGGCATTCGGCTCGGAATTCACCGTGCCCTATTACGCCTTCATCAATGCGGAGATGATGGTCGATATGGCATCGATCAAGGGCGGCGCGATCCCGCTCCAGCCGCCATCGTGGAACTGGCCGCTGGCCTGCGCCGACGACCGCCGCTTCATGGCCGATCCCGACGCCATGGCGAAGTTCAACAATTCGCTCCCCATCAGCGCGATCAACCCTGATGATTACGACGTGATCTTCATGGCGGGAGGCTGGGGCGCGGCCTATGATCTGATGCAGAGCGAAGTGCTCGCCGATGTGGTCACCCGTGCCAACGCCAAGGGCAAGATTCTTGGCTCGGTGTGCCACGGTGCGCTCGGCCTGTGCGCCGCCAAGGGGATCGACGGCGAACGGCTGGTCAAAGGACGGCGCGTCACCGGGGTCACCAATGATCAGATCAACACCTTCGGTATCGCGGTGACGCCCAAGCACCCCGAGGAGGAGCTGCGCAAGGCGGGCGCCATTTACGAATGCCAGCACGCCTGGCGCGATCCCTTCGCCACCCACACTACGATCGACGGCAACCTGATTACCGGCCAGAACCAGAACAGCGGCTATGAGACGGCGCACCGCATCCTCGAAAAGCTCGCGACCGCGCACAACCGCTGAAAGCGCGCGCCGTTACGGTATCACGGCAACCGCCGTGGCGGGGTTGAGGTCGCCATTGGGATCCTTGAGGAGGCCGCCCGGGAACGCCACCGAAAGGGCCGGTTCAGCGGTATCGAGGCACAGCACATGGTTGTTGTCGCCATCTCCGAGGTTGGCGAGCGCTGCAGGGATGACCTCGCGCGACTTGCCGTCAGCACCGGCCACGGTGATCTTGTACTGCCTTCGCTCGGCATCTCCCGGTTCATCGCCATTGGGCAGTGTCACGCCGCCCGCCCAGACCACCCGGATCTGCTGGGCGATCCCCTGCGCCGGGCACGCGCTGCCCTTGGTGCGCGGCAGTCCGATGCCCTTGTCGACCTCCTTGTCGGACACGCGCTCGGCCAACACCAGTCTGGGCCCCGGCGCCAGCGGGGTGACTGCCACACTCGCGCCCTTGAAATTGAGCGCGCCGTCAATCGAGAGCAAATTGCCGACCACTTCTACCCGCGCGGGCGGGTCGCTGCCCTCATTGCCGAATTCGCCGATCAGCAGCACCGTGCGCAGCTCGCCCGCGTCGGTGGCGGGCAGCAGTGAGACGCAGTGCATCGTGCCGGTCTTGCCGCTTTGCGTGACGACCTTGAAGTCGCCCGCCTGCATCGTCGTATGATCGATCTCGGCCGAGAAGATCACCGGCATCCCGTCCTTGCCCGCCGCGCCATTGCAGATCAGGTTGGCGACCTGAAACAGGCCGTTATCGAGCCCGAAAAAGGCCGAGAGCAGCGCCGCCTTTCTGCCTTCCGCTTCGCTCGGCACGCCGCTGGCGGCGGTGGTGTCGGTGAGTTCGGTGCTGGTGGCCTCGGTCTGCATTGCCCCGCACCCGCCAAGGGCAAGACATCCGGCGGCAATCCCAATGCTCAACATGCGGTTCATAGGTTCAGCCCTTGCCGATTGTGCGGAAATGGTAGGCGTGATCGCCGAACATGGTGTCGCAGGCGATCAGGCGCTTGTGGTAGTGGCTCACGTTCAATTCGTCGGTGGTGCCGACCCCTCCGTGAGTCTGGATCGCCGCCTCGCCGATGGCGCGTCCAAGCTTGCCGCACTGGGCCTTGAGGATCGCGATATCGCGCTGGGTGGCCGCGCCGCCTTGTGCCAGTGCGGTGGTGTAGAGCAGACTGGCGCGGGCCTTGCTGTAGGCGATCTTCATGTCGGCCAGCCGGTGCGCGATCGCCTGGAACGTCGCGATCGGCACGCCGAATTGCTTGCGGGTCATGGCGTATTCCGCCGTGATCGCGCACAGCGCCCCCATCGCGCCGACCGCTTCGGCGCATTGGACGATCACGGCGCGGGCGAGAATGTCGTCGAGCACCTTCTCCGGAAGGTCGAGCGCGGTCGCTTTGACTGCTTCGAAACGAATGTCGGCAGCGCTCCGCCCGTCGATGGTGCGGTAGGCGCGCTTGTCGAGCCCCGCAGCATCGCCCTCGACCAGAAACAGCGCGGGCGTTCCCTCGCCCAAGCGGGCCGCGACCACCAGCGCATCGGCTTCGGCGCCCGCGACAACCAGCCGCTTCTCGCCCGAGAGCACATATCCGGCGCCATCAGCGACAGCTGCCATGGCGACATGCGCGGACGAAGGCGTGCCGTGCCCCTCCTCGAAGGCAAAGGCGACCACCGCCTCGCCGCCGATCACCTTGCCAAACCAATCCTGCGCTGGCGCCGCACCGCTTGCCGCCAGTGCCGCGCCTGCGAGCATCACCGTCGCCAGATAGGGCTCGATCACCAGATGCTTGCCGAACAATTCCGCAAAGGCCACGCAATCGCTGATCGATCCGCCGAGCCCGCCCTGCTCCTCGCTGAAGGGCAGGGCCAGCAGGCCGAAATCGGCGAATTGCTGCCACGCCTCCGCAGACCACCCGGCATCGCTGCACACCAGTTTCTGGCGCGCATCAAAGTCGTAGCTCTTTTCCAGATACTTGCCGATGCTGTCGCGCAGCATCTGCTGTTCGTCGGTGTAGCCAAAATCCATCGCCCTTACGCCCCCACCGCCAGGCTGCGGGCGATCAGGTCGCGCTGCACTTCGTTGGAGCCGGCATAGATCGTCGTCGCGCGGCTGTTGAGGTAGAGCGGCATGGAGATCAGATCGAACTCGCTCCCCAGCGGCTCGACATTGCTGCCGACCCGCAAGGCCTCGAGCTGGCGCGCCAGCCCGCCAACGCCCGAGACCTGCGCCATGATGGTCGAGGCGCGCTGGATCAGTTCGGAATTGATCGTCTTGTTGATCGAGGGGAAGGCCGGATCGCGGGCGATGGGATGGCCGCTGATCGCGAGCTTCTCGAAATGGCCGAGCGAGGCGATGTCGGCCTCGAGCTCGCCCAGCTCGCGCTGGAACACAGGATCGCCCGCCAGCATCCCGCCGAACGGCGAAGGCGTCGCCGCCGCCGCCTCGCGGGCGCGCTCGCAATAGCGCATCAGCGTGGGACTTGCCGCATTGCCGCCGCCGCGTTCGTGGGTGAGCAGGTGCTTGGCCACCGCCCAGCCTTCGTTCTCCGCGCCCACCCGACCCGATTGCGGCACGCGCACATCCTCGAAGAAGACCTCGCACTGTTCGGGGAAGCCATCGAGCCCGATGATCGGGCGGATGGTCATTCCCGGATAATCGGTGCGGTCGAGCAGCAGGAAGGTGATCCCCTGCTGCTTCTTGCCTTCAGTGCTGGTCCGCACCAGCATGAACATGCGGTTGGCGTGGTGAGCGTAGGTGGTCCAGATTTTCGAGCCGTTGATGATGTAATCATCGCCATCGGGCTCGGCGCGGCAGCTCAATGAGGCGAGGTCGGAACCCGAATTGGGTTCGGAATAGCCCTGCGCCCAGAAATCATCGCCGCTGAGGATGCCGAGAAGATAGCGCGCCTTTTGCTCCTCGGTGCCAAGGTCGATCAGCAGCGGGCCGACCATGCCGAGGCTCTGCGGCAACAGCGGCGGAAGGTCAGCCTTGCGATACTCCTCGGCGAAGATGAAGCGCTGCTCCACGCTCCAGCCGGTACCGCCATATTCCTTGGGCCAATGCGGCGCGACCCAGCCTTTTTCGAACAGGATCCGGTGCCAATCCATGCACTCCTTGAACGGGGCGAAGACGCTGGTGGTCTTGCGCCCCGCCTCGCGGATCGCCGGGGTGGGGGCGGTGGCAAAGAATTCGGCCACCTCGGCGCGGAACGCCTCAAGTTCGGGCGCAAAATCGATGTTCATGGGGCTCTCTCCAGCGTCGCTTTCACATACTTCTGTCATTCTGCATGACAATTGTCTAGTCTTGCCGAAAGCCGATAACGCAAAGGGGATGACATGACACATTCGACCGAGGGCTTCCGCCTGATGGGCCTGCCGCTTTCGCCCTACACCATGAAGGTGCAGTCCTATTTCGATTTTAAAGGCATCGGCTATGAGTGGATCCAGCGCAGCATGAAGAACGAGCCGCTGTTCCAGCAGCACGCCAAGGTGCAGCTGATTCCGCTGCTGTTCCTACCCGATGGCGCAACGATGCAGGATTCGACCCCGATCATCGAGCGGCTGGAGCAGGAATATCCGCAGCCCTCGATCCACCCGGATGACCCGGCGCTATGGTTTCTGTCGTGCCTGTTCGAGGAGTTCGGCGACGAGTGGTGCAACAAGCTGATGTTCTTCCAGCGCTGGTTCTACCCCGCTGACGCCAAAGCGACCGGAGACCGGTTGGCGGAATACCGGCTCGAAGGCCAGTGGTGGGGCGCGCTGGGCAAGCCGATCCTTTCGCACATGATGGTCCGCCGGATGGTTCCGCGCCTGAGCTTTGCCGGGGCGAACGCAACTAATATCCCGCAGCTCAAGCAGTCCTTCATCGACCTCACTGCGATGCTTGACGCGCATTTTGCGGGGCGCCCCTACCTTCTCGGCGAGCGGCCATGCTTCGGCGATTTCGGGCTGTGGTGCAATCTCCACCAAGCATGGACCGACCCCACCGCCAATGCCCACCTAGAAGCCAACGCGCCCAAGCTGGTAGCCTATATCAAGCGGATGCTGTCCCCGAAGGTGGAGGGCGGTTTCGAACCGCTCGCCGATCTTCTGCCGACGCTCGAGCCGATCCTTGCCAGCGAAGTCGCCGCGCGCTTCCTGCCGTGGATGGCAGCCAACCATGAAGCCTGGGCCAAGGGCGAGAAGGAGACCAGCCTGATGATGAAGGGCGCGCCGTTCCAGCAGAAGACCTTCAAGTATCAGGCCGCCACGCTTGACGAACTGCGCCGCAAGTTCACCAGCGTTGCGGATGACGCAGATCTCGTCGCCGTGCTTGAGCGGACCGGCTGCCTGCGATTCCTGAAAACCGGCGAGGCTTAGGCGAACATCGCCGCGACGCGCCCGGTCAGGATTTCCCGCGCATCGGCGACGATCCGGTCGATCACTTCCTGACAGGTCGGAACGTCGCGCACGAAGGCGCCCGAGAGGCCGGCAGTGACCATACCGGCCTCGATATCGCCGGTGGTCCAGGCCCGTTCCTGATTGGCGCCCGAGACATATTCGTGCACCTCTTCGAAGCCGCCGCCCGCGGCCTCGATTTCGGCGACCTTCTCCGAGATCGAATTGCGATAGACCCGCGCGGTGTTGCGATAGCTGCGGAATATGAGCTGGGTCTGGGTCTCGTCCATTTCGACGATCTTGTCCTTGATCCCCTGATGGATCGGGGCCTCTTTCGTGGCCATGAAGCGGGTGCCCATGTTGACCCCGTCGCAGCCCAGCACCAGCGCAGCAGCGAGGCCGCGGCCATCGCTGATCCCGCCCGAGGCGACCACCGGGATCGTCAGCGCATCGGCCGCCGCGGGGAACAGCACAAGCCCGCCGATATCCTGTTCGCCCGGGTGTCCGGCACATTCGAACCCGTCGATGCTGATCACATCGACCCCGATCTTCTCGGCCGAACGCGCGTGGCGCACGGTCACGCATTTGTGAATCACCTTGATCCCTGCGGCCTTGAACGCCTCCATGAACGGCTCGGGCGAGCGCCCGGCGGTCTCGACGATTTTGACCCCGCTTTCGATAATGGCGCGGATATACTCGCCGTAATCAATCGGTGTCGCGACCACGCCGACGGTGAGGTTGACCGCAAAGGGCTTGTCCGTGAGCGACTGGCAGCGCGCGATTTCGGCGCGCAGGCTATCTGCGGTCTTGCAGGTGAGCGCGGTCATTACCCCGAGCCCGCCGGCGTTGGACACTGCTGCGGCCAGATCGGCGGTGCCGACCCGCATCATGCCGCCGCAGATGATCGGCACCTCGATCCCGAGCAGCTCGGTCAGTCTGGTCTTCATGGCTTCCCTCCCGTGCGGTGATGGCCTTCGCGCGGCGAGTTGCCACAGGGCGCAATTAATGTCACTTTCAATGACACAAGAATCGCGCGCGTCAAGCGAAGGCTGCAAACGGCGGCGAACGAGGGGAGAGACAACCATGCTGAAGGCCATCGGCACGATCCGGCGGGAAGCCGCCTTCATCCGGGACATCTACGGCGTCATGCAGACGCTCAAGGAGTTGCAGCCCGATACGCCCGTAACGATCGTCGACGAGATCGAGCGCAGCGTTGACCGCCAAGGCGCAAAGCCCGCGATTGTCTTCGAAGGCCAAAGCGTGACCTACGCCGCCTTCGACGCGCGCGCCAATCGCATCGCCCACTGGGCGCTCGCTCAGGGTCTCGCGCATGGCGACACGGTTGCTCTGATGCTGGAGAATTGCCCGGATTTTCCGGCGGTGTGGTTCGGGCTCGCCAAGGTCGGCGTGGTCACTGCGCTGATCAACACCAACCTTCAGGGCGACGGCCTCGCGCATTGCATCACAATCGTCGACAGCAAGGCGATCATTGCAGCGGGCGACCAGGCGGCGCGGCTGGCGGCGCTGCTCGCCGACACCGGGATGGCGCAGCCGCTGTGGGACTTCGATGGCCGCCACGGCGCGGACCTTTCCGCTGCGCTGGCAGACCAGCCCGACACGAGGCCGGCCGCCGAACACCGCGCCGGGATCACCGGGGCAGACGGCGCGCTGTTCATCTACACCTCGGGCACCACCGGCCTGCCCAAGGCCGCGCGGATCACGCACAACCGCTTGCGCGGGATGGCGCGCTATGCCCGCATCCTCGGCAAGGTGACCGAGCATGACCGGGTCTACAACACCCTGCCGCTCTACCATTCGACAGGCGGAGGCATGGGCACCGCCGGGCCGCTGATCTACGGCGCGACCATTATCATGCGCCGCAAGCTTTCGGTCTCGGCCTTCTGGGACGATGCCGCAGAGCATGGCGCCACCCGCTTCGTCTATATCGGCGAGCTCTGCCGCTACCTGCTCAACGCCGCGCCGCATCCCAAGGAGCGCGGCCATGGTCTGGTCGCAGGCTTCGGCAACGGCCTGCGCGGCGAGGTGTGGCAGCCCTTCGTCGAGCGCTTCGGCGTGCGTCAGATGTGCGAATTCTACGGTTCGACCGAAGGGAACGTCTCGCTGATCAACTTCGACGGCACCATCGGCGCGATTGGCCGCCTGCCGACCTGGCTCGAAGGAAAGTTGGGGGTCAGCTTCGTCAAGTTCGATATCGAGGCCGAAGCCCCGGTGCGCGGGGCCGACGGGTTCTGCCTCAAGGCCGGCGTCGACGAGCCGGGCGAGGCGATCGGACGGATCGGCACCAGCGGCGCGGCGGCCTTCGAGGGCTATCACGAAAAGACAGCGACCGAGAAGAAAATCCTCACCGACGTGTTCGAAAAGGGCGACCGCTGGTTCCGCACCGGCGACCTGATGCGCCGCGACAAGGCGGGATATGTCTATTTCGTCGACCGCATCGGCGATACCTTCCGCTGGAAGGGTGAAAACGTCGCCACCAATGATGTGTGCGATGCGGTCTGTAAATATCCCGGAGTTGAGCTGGCCAATGTCTATGGCGTCGCCGTGCCGGGAGCTGACGGGCGCGCCGGGATGGTGGCAATGACCATTGGCGAAGGCTTCGACATGGCGGGCCTTGCCGCGCACCTCAAGGTGCACCTACCGTCCTACGCCGTCCCTTTGTTCCTGCGCATCCAGACCGAGGCGGAGACTACCGGCACGATGAAGCTGCGCAAGGTGGAGCTGGTCAAGGAAGGCTTCGACATCGCACAGATCAGCGATCCGATCTGGTTTCTCGAACCGGGCAAGGGCACTTATGTGCTGCTCGGGCCCGAGCAGATGGAGCGCCTGCGCGCCGGGGGATACCGCCTTTGAGCCTTGAGCCCGAACCCTCGCCCAACCCCAACGGGAAGCTGATGGTCGATCCGCCAGCGGCGCTGCGCCACCTCGTCGGCTTTGTTACCAACCGGACGATTGACCCAGCACGCCGGGCCAAACGGCGGGAACGGGCCGAGGCCACCCGGCGCAAGGCGGGCGCGCCGCACCGGGTCGAGTATTTCCACCAGTATGACGATCCCTATTCGCACCTCTCCCAGCAGGTGCTCGATACCTTGCAGCAACGCTACGATATCGAACTGATGGTCCACCAGATCCGCTCGAGCGGCGGCAAAAACCAGCCCGAACTGGCCATGCTCACTGCCTGGGCGCGCCGCGATGCGGAGATGATCGCGCCGCATTATGGCCTTCAGCGCCCCTCGGAAATGTCCGATCGCCGCGACAGCGCCCCGGATGCGGCGACGCTCGACGCAGGCAGCGCACGGCTGGCGAAGATGGGGCACTATTCGGGCGCGATGTTCCACTATGGCGGCGAATGGTTCTGGGGCGTTGACCGCCTGTTCTACCTCGAACAATGGCTGCGCGATCTGGGGGCGTGCCGAGACTCCGCGCTCCCCTACATCTGCCCGCGTCCAGCCATCAATGTCAGCGGCGTCGACGCAAGCCAGCTGACGCTCGATTTCTACCCGTCGCTCAATTCGCCCTACACCGCAATCATCTATGATCGCAGCATCGCGCTGGCGCGCGAATGCGGCATCCAGCTCAATCACAAGCCGGTGCTGCCAATGGTCATGCGCGGGGTCCCCGCCACGCCCCGAAAGGGCTCTTACATCGTGTTCGACGCCAAGCGCGAAAGCGAGCACCGCGGCACCCAATTCGGCCCGGTGCTGTTCCCGGTCGGCGAGCCGACACGCCAGATCTATTCGCTGTTTCCCTGGGCGCGCACGCAGGGCAAGGATATTGCGCTGCTTTCGGCAGCGCTGCGGCTCGCCTGGACCGAGGCGGCCGCGCTGCATCGCCCAGAGGGGATCAAGCTGGCGGTCGAGCGCGCCGGGCTCGACTGGGGCGAGGCAAAGCGCCATCTGGGCACCGACGGCTGGAAGGCGGAGACGGCGCGCAACCAGCTTGAGATGACCGAGGAACTTGGGCTGTGGGGCGTTCCCAGCTATCGTTTGCGCGGCGATGATGGCGAGCCAGACCTGTGCGTCTGGGGGCAGGACCGCTTGTGGCTGATCGCGGCCGAAATCCGGCGGCGTGGAAGGACGAAATGACGAGCGCAGCAAATGTGATTCGAATGGCGATGGACGCAGCCCAGCCGGATGCCGATGGCCGCCGCGCGCGCGGCGCTGCCAACCGGGCGCGGATTATTCAGGCCATGGTTGAACTGGTGGCCGCGGGCGATCCCGATCCCAATGCCGATGCCGTCGCCGCCAAGGCCGATCTGTCGGTGCGCACGGTGTTCCGTCATTTCGAGGACAAGGACGCGATCTTCCACGCGATCGACGATCTGCTGGTCGCCGCCTATCAGCCCTTGCTCGATGCGCCCTATCGCTCGGACCACTGGAAGGGCCGGCTTTTCGAACTGATCGAGCGCCGCTGCATCATCAACGAGGCAGCGGCGGTGTTCCGCATTTCGGCGGTGATGGAGCGTTACCGCTCGCAATTCATCGCGGACAAATACCGCCGGCTCCATGCGGGAGAAAAGCGGATGCTGGATGCGGTGCTGCCGCCAGAATTGCAGACTGCGACACAAGCCGGCCGCGCGCTGCTGATCGCCTGCAGCTTCGACACCTGGCGCCTGCTGCGGCAGGACGAGGAACTGTCTCCTGCCGAGGTGGAGGCCGCGATCGGGCAGCTTGCGGAGGATATTCTGGCGCAGGCCGGGGCGGAATATGGGGCGGGCCGCTAAATGGTTGAGGTGAACAGCACCAAAAGGTTGTGCCTCGCCAGCAGCGCATCGACCTCGCCCCGCGCGCTCTCGGGCAGCGCCGCATGTCTCCGGCGCAATTCGTTCAGGCATTTGACCTGGTAACCGAAGGTGCCTTGCGCGTAGGGCAGGCCATCCACTTCGATGCGAAATCTGTCCTTCCCCTCGGCGATGGCGGCGGCGTTGGCCAGCAGGAACGGGGCGTAGATGCGCCCCGCTTCGGCCAGCAGCGCTTCCACCAAGGGGCTCAATCCCTCGTCCCACGCGCCTTCGACACCCGATGCATCATCGACATGGGCCAGCCAGCGATAGGTGAAGGGAAAGTCGGCGCGCATCATCGTCTGCGGGGTCGGATCGACGCCGAGCTGCGAAATCTGGCCGAAGATCGCGAACTCGGCAAGCGACGGGCGCGTTCCGAACAGCCAATGCCGATCGGTCACATGCGCTTCGAGCGCCGCGAGCACACGGCGGGTCGATGCTTCGATCAGCGGAAAGTTCTCCCGCGTGCAGCCGACCAGCCCCATCCGTCCGACCTGACGCGCGCGAAACGGATTCGCCGTGCCCTCGATCTGCGCCAGCCCCCCGCCTTGCAGTATGTCGAAGGCAAGCCAGATGCACATCTGTTCCTGATCGACCGCCTCGAGCCAGCGATAGCCGAACATGGCCTTGGTCAGCCATTCATCGGCAAAGTCCTCGATCAGATGCGCGACAAAGGCGTGGACCGGGCTTTCGGGAATGATCGATCGTTCGGCATGGCGCGCTTCGAGATCATAGATCAGGGGCGTGCTATCATAGGCAAAATGGCCGTCAGGATATTCGAGAACCGGAATGACCGGGACCTTGGCCGCGGCGGCAGCGGCCCGGGCCGACACGCCCTGCGACCATACGTGCGGGATCCGGCGATAGCGCAGGACAGCGCGCATCTTCATCGAATAGGGCGACGCGAGCGCACCGTGCAGCTTGTACATGCTTCTCTCCCTCCGTTCCATTGGCCGCTGCAACCTGAGGTCTGTCCGCGCGCAGCATATCTATTGTCATGGCGTATGACGATAGATATGCTGCGCCGCAAGCACGGCTAGTATGGGACAAGCGGCGCAATGATCGATCTCTACACCGCTTCCACCCCCAACGGGCACAAGGCCTCCTGCACACTCGAAGAGTTGGGCCTAGCCTACACCGTGTACCCCATCGACCTGGCCAAAGGCGAGCAGAAGACGGAGAGCTTCCTTGCGCTCAACCCCAATAGCCGCATCCCGGTGATCGTCGACCGCGACAATGATGACTGCGCGGTGTTCGAATCCGGCGCGATCATGGTCTATCTGGCCGAGAAGACCGGGCGCCTGCTGCCGACCGAGAGCAAAGCTCGCGCGCGGGTGATGGCCTGGCTGATGTTCCAGATGGGCGGCGTCGGCCCAATGATGGGGCAGGCCAATGTGTTCTTCCGTTATTTCCCGGAAAAGATCCCCGCCGCGATCGAGCGTTACCAGAACGAATGCCGCCGCCTGTTCGAAGTGCTCGACCGGCGATTGGGGGAGAGCGAGTGGCTGGGCGATGACTATTCGATCGCAGACATCGCCAACTGGTGCTGGGTGCGCACCTACAAGTGGTCAGGCGTGTCGCGCGATGGCCTCGACAATCTCGACCGCTGGCTCGAAACAATGAAGGCGCGGCCCGGCTTGCGCGCCGGTGTGGCCATCCCGGCGGCCGGAGAAAGTCTCGTCAAGGACGAGAAGGGCGCGCAGGAATTCGCCAACAAGGCCCAAGGCATCGTCACCCGCTGAGCGCGGCCGGGGCCGCTTCAATTCGCGCTTGAGCACCCTGTCCGATGCGTTGCGCGTCACTTCGCCTGGAATCTGAAGGATCAGTGGCATCCTATGCAGGTGTCGAGCGCATTCAGCCACTTGGCATTGTAGCCCGCTATGCTCCCAGCTTCAAAATCTGCCGCCATTCCGGCCAATGACGGGCGAGCGGTCTTGCTCATCGCGCGAAAGCGATTGAAGATGAGCCTGAGCTTATGCGCAGTGCCGCCGTAGAAGAGAAGGGTTCTTCCCTTCAAAAGTAATATGGTAGCTCTTGGCGGAACCAGATGGTCCTTTTGGTAGTGGTGAACGACCGGGTCTGGGTCGATCAGCGCCGTAGCATTTTCAATCTTCAAGTCGGCAGACATTCTTCCGGTGACCATTGTGGTCACTGGAGAATAATCATCGAGATGCCTGAAACCGAAACGACTGCCACCAAGCGCCAAGCCTGGAACACGGGGTGAACTGTTGGCGCCAAGCGCGCACTCAAGCCGAAGCAAATATGGGAGATCCGATTCTATCTCAACGAACGCCGCCGCTTGCGTGATCGCGCACTGTTTGACCTTGCGATTGATAGCAAGCTGCGTGGCTGTGACCTTGTGCGAATGAAGATCGGCGACATCGTCAGCGGCGGTCAGATTCGAACGCGCGCAATTGTGATGCAGCAGAAGACAAGCCGTCCTGTTCAGTTCGAGCTTTTACCAGACGCCCGATCCAGTTTGTTGGCGTGGCTTGAACGCCGGGGTGGGACGGTGGATGATTATGCCTTCCCAAGCCGGGTCGATCACAACTGGCACCTAAGCACCCGCCAATATGCTCGGCTTGTTGACCAATGGGTGACCGGGATTGGCATGATGCGAAGCGAATACTTCACACACTCGCTTCGGCGAACCAAGGCGTCGATCATCTACTGGGCGACTGGCAATCTGCGTGCCGTCCAGATCCTCCTCGGCCACAGCAAAATCGAGAATACGGTGCGCTACCTCGGGATCGACGTGGAAGATGCGCTTGCCCCCGCCGAGAACACGGAAATATGAGCAATCGGCTCCTCGCTACCTGCGAGGAGCCGACATAACAGCCCTTGGCAGCGTTTCGCCTGCCTCAGGGCTCTGCAGCAACGAAGGCCCTGAGAAATGTGTCGACAGCCGACGCCACAGCTTCCTCGATGCCGAGTTCCGGCTGGGCGCCGAACAACAGCGGCTCCTGACTTCCGGCGTCGAACAGCCCTTTCAATTGCAGCGCCGCTATCCGCGGATTGACGGGGCGGATGCGGCCCTGATCTATCAGCCGCGCGATGAAGCCTGCGATCTCGTCCAGCCCCTTGCCGGGGCCGCGCTCATACAGCATCTGCCCCAATTGTGAGTTCGCGCCAACCGCGACCGCGGTCCGGGTAATTGCCAGAGCATCTGGCGTACGCATCAGTTGCACATAGCCGCGGCCTAAATGCTCCAGCAGCACCGGCAGATCATCATCCGATGTCAGCAGAAGATCGACCAGAGGCTGGAAATCCGTGTCGACCGCATCGAGCATGGCTTCGGCAAACAACTCCTCCTTAGATTTGAAGTAGCTGTAGAGCGTGGCCTTGGAGCCGCCGACCCGGGCCGAGATTTCGGCCATGCTGGCACGCTCATAGCCTTGTTCGCGAAACACCTCGGTCGCGGCGGCGATGATCGCCTGGCGCCTGGCGTCTGTTTTCACGCGCATTGTTGCACCATCCTTTCCTGAACTGAACTGTACACTTTTCGCTTGACCCTGCAAGCGCGAATCGCATATAACCATACCGTTCAGTTTATTTAAGGATGCATCACATGCCTCGCCCCTTCCACGCCGTGCCCCTCGGCACCATATCGGCCCTTGCCATCACGGCGCTGGCGCTCAGCGGTTGCGCTGCGTTGCCCAAGGAGCGGGCGCTCCCCAGCATCGCTGCGCCCGAGCAACTCGCTGCCAGCCAGAGCCTCACTGCGCCCGCCGCCGATTGGCCGTCAGACCAGTGGTGGAGCGAATTCGGCGATCCGCAGCTCGCCGCGCTAATCGACGAAGGGCTGACGGGTGCCACCACAATCCGCATCGCCGAGGCGCGCTTCGCCCGCGCGGGCGCGCTCGCCGGGCAGGCCCGCAGCGCGCTCACGCCTGCGATCACCGCTGACGCGGCGGTGACGGGGGCCAAGCAGAGCTATGACAACGGCATCCCACAGGCGGTGCTGCCGCAGGGGTTTAACGACTACGCTTCGGCCTCGATCGGGCTATCGTGGGACCTTGATTTCTGGGGTCGCAACCGCGCAGCCCTCCGCGCCGCGCGCTCGGAAGCCGAAGCTGCCGCAGCCGAGGCGGCCGCAGCGCGGCTGGCAGTGTCGACCGGGGTAGCAGCGGCCTATGCCGATCAGGCCGATCTGCACGCGCAGCACGACGCGGCGCGCGAGGCGGTCGCCGTGCGCCAGCAGACGCTAGACTTGCTCCATCAACGCCAGAATGAAGGGCTTGAGCACGAAGGCGCAGTCGAACGCGCGCGCGCCGCGCTGGAAGCCGCCCGCGGTCAGCAGGCCGCGCTCGATGAAGCGCTGGCGCTGACCCGCAATCGGATCGCGGCGCTGATGGGGGCGGGGCCTGACCGGGGCCTCGCCATTACCCCGCCAGCGATCGCGCACCAGCGCCGCTTCGGCCTGCCGGCCGAAGTCCCCGCCAATCTGATCGGCCGCCGCCCTGACCTTATCGCCGCGCGCCTTCGCACTGAGGCCGCATCCAGCCACATCGATCAGGCGCGCGCGGCCTTCTATCCCAACGTCAACCTGATGGGCGTGATCGGGCTCCAGTCACTTGGCATCGGGAATGTCTTCAATTCAGGCGCGGACTTCAGTTCGGTCGGGCCGGCGATCAGCCTTCCGATCTTCGACGGCGGGCGCCTGCGCAGCCAGTATCGCGGGGCCGAGGCTGATTATGAAGGTGCGGTCGCCGAATATGACGCGGTGCTGGTGCAGGCCTTGCGCGAAGTGGCCGATGCCGCCGCCAGCCAACGCGCACTCGGTGAGCGCCGCGCCCGTGCGGCTGCCAGCGCTGCTGCGGCCCAAGCCGCATGGAACGTCGCCAACAACCGCTACCGCGCCGGGCTCACCACCTATCTCGATGTGCTTGTCGCCGAAGACGCGCTGATCGCCGCGCGGCGCGATGTGGCATCGCTCACCAGCCGTTCCTTCGCCCTCGATGTTGCCCTGATCCGCGCGCTCGGCGGCGGTTTCCAATCCTGATGGAGTTACGATCATGAATGCCCTGACCAACACCCTCGAAGCCGAACCCGACTTTCACTATGCCCCGGAAGAGCCCAGCTCACGCTCGCCGCGCAAGGCGTTGTTCATCGGCCTTGCGGCCACAGTCGCGCTGCTGGGCGCGGGCTACTACAGCTATGACACGCTGTTCGCCGCGCAATATGCGGTGACCGACAATGCCTATGTCGGGGCCGATGTGGCGCAGGTCACTCCGCTGATCGGCGGGCCGGTCAAGGACGTGCTGGTGCAGGACGCCGCGCATGTCCGGCGCGGCGATGTGCTGGTGCGGCTCGATGATACTGACGCCAAGCTCGCGGTTGCTGCCGCCGAGGCGCGGCTGGCGCAGGCCCAGCGGCAGGTGCGCAGCCTGATGGCGACCACCGACGGCCTGCGCGCTCAGGTCACCGCGCGCGGCGCTGACCAGCGTCAGGCCGAGGCCCAGATCGCCGCCGCGCGGGCCAATCTCGACAAGGCGCGTACCGACTTCCGGCGGCGCGAGGCGTTGGTTGCTTCGGGCTCGGTCTCGGGCGAGGAACTGACCACCGCCCGCAACGCGCTCGCCACGGCCGAAGCCGCGCTCAAGGCCGCCGAGGCAAGCCGTGCGCAGACTGTCGCAGGCCAGCAGGCGGCGACCGAAACGATGAAGGCCAACGCGGCGCTCACCGCCGGGGCCTCGGTCGATACCAATCCCGAAGTGCTCGCCGCCAAGGCCGCGCTCGATCAGGCGCGGGTCGATCTCGCTCGCACCGTGATCCGGGCGCCGGTCGACGGGGTCGTGTCGCGCCGTCAGGTGCAGGTCGGCCAGCGGGTCCTGCCCGGCGCGCCGCTGATGGTGATCGTCCCGATCCAAGCCGCCTATGTCGATGCCAATTTCAAGGAAGTGCAACTCGCCGATGTCCGCCCCGGCCAGCCGGTGGAACTGACCTCGGACCTCTATGGCGACAAGGTGGTCTATCACGGCAAGGTGGTGGGCTTTTCGGGCGGCACCGGGGCGGCCTTTGCGCTGGTCCCGGCGCAGAACGCCACGGGCAACTGGATCAAGGTGGTTCAGCGCGTGCCCGTGCGCATCGCGCTCGATCCGCAGGAACTCGCCGATCACCCGCTGCGCGTCGGCCTGTCGATGACCGCCCGGGTCCAGACCTCCAAGTAACCCGCCAATAAGGGCAACCCCGATGTCGCTGTTCAAAGCCTTTGCCGCTGCCCGGGAAGCCCCGCCGCTGACCGGCGCGAAGCTCTATGTCGCCGCGATTTTGATTGGTCTCGGCAATTTCCTCGTGGTGCTCGATACCACCATCGCCAATGTATCGGTCAACACCATAGCCGGGGCGCTGGGGGTATCGGCTAGTCAGGGCACTTGGGTGATCACCTCCTACGCCGTGGCCGAGGCGATCACCGTGCCGCTGACCGGGTTCCTCGCGCGCAAATACGGCGCGCAGAATACTTTCATCGTCTGCTACCTCGCCTTTGCCGCGATTTCGCTGCTTTGCGGGCTGTCGGGCTCGCTCGGGATGCTGCTCGGGATGCGGGTGCTGCTGGGCCTGTTCGGCGGTCCGATCATGCCGCTTTCACAGATGCTGCTGCTGCGCATCTTCCCCAAGGAAAAAGCCACATTGGCGACCGTCATCTGGGCGATGACCACGCTGATTGGACCGGTTGCGGGCCCGATTCTCGGCGGCATCATCTGCGACAATTACGGCTGGGAGTGGATATTCTTCATCAAGGTGCCCGTGGCCGCCGCCGCCGGGATCGCTCTGTGGTGGCTGATGCGCGGCCAAGCTGACCCGAAATTCACCGCCATCATCGACAAGGTGGGCCTCGCGCTGCTGGTTGTCTGGGTCGGCGCGTTGCAGATCATGCTCGACGAGGGCCGCAATCACGATTGGTTCGCCAGCCATGAAATTCAGGCGCTGGCCGTGATCGCCGCGATTGGCTTCGTCGCCTTCCTGATCTGGGAGCTGACCGAAAAGAACCCCATCGTGAACCTCAAGGTGTTCCGCCACCGCGGCTTTGTCGGCGCGGCGACGACCTATTCGGTGGGGTTCGGGGCGTTCTTCGCCAGCATCGTGATCCTGCCGCTCTGGCTGCAAAGCAACATGGGCTACACCGCGACCTGGGCGGGATATGCCACCGGGATCATGGGGATCCTCGCGGTGCTTTGCGCGCCGCTGGTGGGCAAGGCAGTCGACCGCTTTGATCCCCGCGCAATCGTGTGTGCCGGCATCCTCGGCCTCGCGGCGATCATGTTGTGGCGGATGCTGACCTTCAGCACCGACGTCACCTTTATCCAGATGGCCTGGCCGACGCTGCTGACCGGCACCTTCATGGTGATGTTCTTTGTCCCCGTGACAGGCCTGGCGATGGCGAGCGTCGAGCCGCACGAACAGGCGGACGCTGCCGGGCTGTCGAACTTCATGCGGACGCTCGCCGGGGCCTTTGCCACCTCGCTGATCCAGAGCGGCTGGTCAGATGCGATCCGCACCAACAATACCGAACTGACCGGCGCGATGCAGCATGGCGAGGCGGCCGTGGGCGCGATGACCGGGCAGGGCATGCCTGCCGAAACCGCGCGCACCGCGCTGTCCTACGTCGTCCAAAGCCAGAGCGTGATGCTTGCCACGCTCAACATGTTCGCGGTGATCGCGGCCTGCCTTGGGCTGGCTGCGGCGCTGATCTGGCTGGTGCCCAAACCGAAGGGGCCGATCGATACCAGCGGCGCGCACTGAGCCTTTCGTCAAACCTCAAGGAAAGGAGGAGTCAAAAATCAAATCTCTGAATCACCTACCTCTTTCAACATAGCGTATAGTTTCTTCTCCCCAGGACGATACGCGCAAACCAAGGATAACAAGAATGAAGTTTGTCGCTTATTCCACCCTTGCCCTGTTCTCTGCCTGCGCTTTGCCGGGTCTGGCCCATGCGCAATCGCAGCCCTTTGATGGCCCCAGCATGGGCGCGCAGGCCGGGTGGAGCCAGAACAAGGTCGAAAACCCCGAAACCGAGCTGGGTGTCGTCACACTCGACACCACCAAGGACGCCGCAACGTTCGGCGGCTTCGTAGGTTATGACAAGACGCTCGGCGATTTCGTGCTGGGTGCCGAAGCAGGGTTCAGCATCGCCGCCAGCGACATGTTCTCGGGCGGCCCGAGCGTGGCAAGGGTCTCGATAGACCCCGAATGGGCGATCGATGTCACCGCACGCGTTGGCTATCTGGTGACTCCCAAGACCCTGATCTATGCCCGTGGCGGGTACATCAATGCCCGTACTGAGACGACGGTTACCCCACCAACCGGTTCGGTCACCGAAGCGGAAAACCGCGACGGCTGGCTCGTCGGCGCCGGGGTTGAGCAGGCCATCATGCCCAACCTGTCGGCGCGGCTGGAATACCGCTACGCCGATCTGAGCGAGGGTGAAGGCACGTTTGACCGGCACCAGAACCTGCTCGGCGTGACCTATCGCTTCTGATCATTAGCTTCGAGGGCAGGCGCCATGGATGCCTGCCCTCGATATGCTGAGGAGCCAGCCAAAGCCAACATTGGCTGCGAAGCATCAGTGAAATCGATAAATGCTTAAGCGCTTTGCTCGTATGAACCTGAATAATCGCAATTGCTGCGCTTTGCCTACCGTCCGCTTCGGGGCGTCCCTTCGGCAGCTTGTGTCCGAAGCAGACGTTCGCGGTAGCTGACCTGAGCGACCGACATTGGGTCGAGAGCTGCCGTATTCGACTGGCTGATTGGACAGCCACTTTTCGCCCCTGTTCGCCCAAGCATTCCATTCGGCAAACGGCCAATGGTCGACATCTTGCGTTCCATTCAACCGCTAGAACCCGATCTAGGCTTTACAGCCCAGCCAGCCGGAGGCTCCGCTATGGGCGAATGTCAAAGAGCGCCAAGTCGAAAGGGGCAGAGGCATTGAATCCGAACCGCGCATTTGGGGAACAGTGAGCACACCCTACCCCGCGAATTCGGGTTGCATATCTCTGATATTTCGATGGAAACACGGTGTGTGCACAAATGATTCGCCTGCGAGTTATGCGGGTTTGCGGCGAGTTGTGAGCAACTCACTCAGCGATAAAATCCAGAGATACCATCACAATTTTTCGGCCGCTTACGGATCACAAATGAGTTGCGGTTTCTCCAGGCTGATCACAGATTCCCCGCCTTGATCGGCACGACCTCGGCCCCCTTACGCAGCTGGTCGAGGTAGTCGCTCCACCATTGCGCCATGGCGACGCGCTCCTTCCAATGGGCGCCCCGGTGGTAGACGGCGCGGATTCTGTCGCTGTCGCCATGGGCCAGAGCCCGCTCGATGGCGTCGGGGTGCCACTTGCCGCTTTCGTTGAGCAGGGTTGAGGCCATGGCCCTGAAGCCGTGGGCGGTCATTTCATCGGTGGAGTAGCCGAGGCGGCGCAGGCCTGCGTTTATGGTGTTGTCGCTCATCGGGCGCTTGTGGGAGCGGATCGAGGGGAAGACGTAGCCGTCGGGTCCGGTCAGTGTGCGGAGGTTTTCGAGGATCGCAATCGACTGACGCGAGAGCGGGACGAGGGGATCTTTGCGCATCTTGGTCTTGCTCGCCGGGATGGTCCACAGTGCGCCCTCGAGATCGAATTCGTTCCACTCTGCATGGCGTAGCTTGCCGGGGCGGACGAACACGTGTGGGGCCAGTTGCATCGCCAGCTTGGTGATCGGCTGGCCCTCATAGCCGTCGATGGCGCGCAGTAGTTCGCCCACGCGCGCCGGATCGATGATCGCGCCGTAGTGGGTGACCGTCGGCGCGGTCAGAGCGCCGCGCAGGTCGCGCGTCGGGTCCGGCGAGAGGCGGGCGGTTGCCACCGCATAGCGGAACACCGCGCCAGCCAGTTGCAGGGTACGGCGGGCGCTTTCCAGTTGGCCTTTCCGCTCGATCTTGCGGACGGCAACCAACACATCGGCAGGTTCGATATCGGTAATGGGCAGCTTGCCGATCGATCCCTTGAGCAGCGACAGCAGATACTCGCTGCGCGTGGCCGTGCTGACGGCCCAGGCCTTTTGACCATCACGCCGCCGCTTCTGACAAAACTCCGCGGCAATAGCGTCAAAGGTTGTTTCGGCCCGAATGCGCGAACGCACCTTCTCGCGTTGTTTCTCGCGGCCGGGATCCTTGCCGTCGATGCGATATTTGACCCGCCACAGCTTGCCGCCCGACGGTTGCACCAAGAGGAACAGGCCCAGAGTGTCGCCAACCTTGTACGGCTTCTCGCGCGGCTTGGCGTTCCGGATCGCAACATCTGTCAGCGGCATGGCCCTCGGTCCTTTCCCAGCTCGTGGCCCCCACGTGGGGGCCAGTCCAATTGCCCGAAATGCCCTGGCCCCGCGATGTGGCCCCCAAGGGCCCTGGATGCAGCGGGAAGAATAGGGACATTCTCGGACAACCGAAGGCCAAAATCCCTGGGATTTCCAAGGGTTTTATAGACTTTCTGGGGCTGCTTGGGAAGGGATGGCTGGAGCGGGTGAAGGGAATCGAACCCTCGTCGTAAGCTTGGGAAGCTTCTGCTCTACCATTGAGCTACACCCGCATCGCGTGCGGGGCGCCGCTTGCCACGATTGGCGCGGGGCCGTCAACTGCTTCGTGGCGTGCCCGGCTTGAAGTGCAGCTCGGCCCAGACCGGCAGGTGATCCGAGGCCTGCGCGGCGAGCGGAGTGTGGTGGACGCCGCAGGTTGCCAGCTGAAGGCGCTCGCAATGCATGATCCGGTCGAGCCGGCCCACCGGCCTGCGGCTGTGGAAGCTCGGCCCGCAATCGAGGATCGTGAAACGGCGGCCGAATTCGCGGAAGCATCCCGCACGCTCGCGCCATTCGTTGCAATCGCCCATCAGCACCGTCGGGTGCGCGGCGCGCGCCGATTCAGCCAGCGCTGCGATCGCGCGCGCTTGCCGCCCCCGCCACAGGCCCGACAGATCAAGGTGCATCCCGAACACCGTGATCGGGCCCGCCGGGGTCGCGATGGTCGCGGTCACCACCCCGCGCGGTTCGAGGCAGGGGATATGGATGATGTCGTGCTGCAGCACCGCCATCCCCTTGCGCACCAAAATCGCATTGCCGTGCCAGCCCATCGAATCGGTCTGCACATCAAGCGGGACGGCCACATAATCGCTGTGATGATCGAGCAGCACCTTCGGCAGCACCGCGGCGCGCGATCCGAAGCGGCGGTCAGCCTCCTGCAGCACGACGATATCGGCCCCCACCTCGTCCAGCACCTTGAGAATGCGCAGCGGATTGCGCACGCGGTCGGTGCCGAGCGCCTTGCGGATGTTGTAGCTGGCGAGCCTGATGCTGGCTGTGCCGGGGGTACGCGGGGGGCGGGTCATGGCAGGCAAGGTGGGCCAGCGCGGGCGCGGGCGCAAGCTTGCGCAGCGCGCGGCGGCGCTTCATGGTGGCCGGGCAAGGCAGGATAGGGGCATAGGATGCGGGGCAAGGTCACAGCTTGGGCGAGCGCGGCGCTGATCGCGGCAGGGGCGCTGGCGAGCACACCGGTGCAGGCGAACGCGCCTTTGGCCCTGAGTGAAACCGAAGAAGCCGCCCCGGCGCTCCCCAATATCCTCTCCCCGCGTGAACGCGCAGAGCTCGAAAACCGCATTCTGGCCGAGCGGCTCGATACAATCATCCCGGCGATCATGCACGCTGAGGGCATCGACCTGTGGCTGCTGGTGGCGCGCGAATATTTCGAGGAGCCGGTGGTTGCCACCATGCTCGATGCAGAGAACATGCACGCCCGCCGCCGCACCATCCTGATCTTCCACGATCCGGGCGAGGGCAAGCCGATCGAGCGCCTCACTGTCAGCCGCTACGGGCTTGCCGGGCTGTTCGCGCCCGCGTGGGATCCCGACAAGCAGCCTGACCAATGGCAGGCGGTCGCCGATCTCATCGCGGCGAAGGAACCGGCGAAAATCGCGATCAATTCCTCCGATCTCACCCAGTTCGCGGACGGGATGACGCTGAGCCAGTATGATCGCTTCATGTCCGCCCTGCCCGCCGCCCTGCACGAGCGCGTCGTCAGCGGTGAGGGTCTGGCGATCCGCTGGCTCGAAACCCGCACGCCGGCCGAGATGGACCTCTACCCGAGCGTCGTGCGCATCGCCCATGCGGTGATCGGCGAGGCGTTTTCGCGCAAAGTGATCACCCCGGGCGTCACCACCGCCGACCAGGTGCAATGGTGGTATCGTGACCGGCTGCTGGAGCTGGGCCTTGATCCGTGGTTCCACCCCTCGGTCGCGATTCAGCGCGAGGGCCGCACAGGGATGATCGAGGGCGCGGAGGTGATCCAGCCGGGCGATCTGCTCTGGACCGATTTCGGCATCACCTATCTGCGGCTCAACACCGATACCCAGCATCTCGCCTATGTGCTCAAGCCGGGCGAGACGGCGGCGCCTGCGGGACTGCGCGCGGGGCTGGCCAATTCGAACAAGGTGCAGGACTTCCTGACCCGCGCCTTTGCCGTGGGGCGCAGCGGCAATGAGGCGCTGGCCATCGCGCGCGCCGATGCAATTGCGGCGGGGCTCGATCCCTCGATCTACACCCACCCGATCGGCCACCACGGCCACGGCGCGGGGCCCAGCATCGGCTTCTGGGACAATCAGAACGCCGATCCGCGCGGTAGCGGCCCGATCCGCCCCAACACCGCGTGGTCAATCGAGCTCACCTCCTACGCCAACGTGCCCGAATGGGGCGGACAGCGGGTCGATTTCCGCACCGAGGAGGACGCCTTCTTCGACGGCAAGACCGTGCGCTATATCGACGGGCGGCAGACCGAAATCACGCTGATCCCGCCGCGCGGTTAAGCACTTTTGAGGGGAGCCGCGCCCTTGCAAGGGCGGTCCTTGGGGGCCAAAGGGAAGGCCAGACAGGAGACCCCCAAATGCGTCAGATCGACCACTTCATCGTCGGAGGCACGCCCCCCGCCACGCGCAAGCACGCCATCTGGAACCCCTCGACAGGCGAAGTGCAGGCCGAGGTTGCGCTGGGCGATGCCGCGCTACTCGCGCAGGCTGTAGAGACCGCCAAGCGCGTCCAGCCCGCTTGGGCCGCGACCAACCCGCAGCGCCGCGCGCGGGTGATGTTCGCCTTCAAGGAGCTGGTCGAGGCGAACATGCAGTCCCTCGCCGAAATGCTCTCCAGCGAACACGGCAAGACCATCCCCGATGCGCGCGGCGATGTGCAGCGCGGGCTCGAAGTGATCGAATACGCCTGCGGCCTCCCGCAGATCATGAAGGGCGAATATACCCACGGCGCAGGCCCGGGGATCGATGTTTATTCGATGCGCCAGCCACTCGGCATCGGCGTCGGCATCACCCCGTTCAACTTCCCGGCGATGATCCCGATGTGGATGTTCGGGATGGCCTGCGCGGCGGGCAATGCCTTCATCCTCAAGCCTTCGGAACGTGACCCCTCCGTGCCGGTGCGCCTTGCCGAACTGTTCCTTGAAGCGGGCGCGCCCGAAGGGCTGCTGCAGGTCGTCCACGGCGACAAAGTGATGGTCGATGCGATCCTCGATCACCCCGATATCGCCGCGATCAGCTTCGTCGGGAGCTCGGACATCGCGCAATATATCTATGCGCGCGGCACCGCGAACAACAAGCGCGTGCAGGCGTTCGGCGGGGCGAAGAACCACGGGATCGTCATGCCCGATGCCGATCTCGATCAGGTGGTCAACGATCTGACCGGCGCGGCCTTCGGCTCGGCAGGCGAACGCTGCATGGCGCTGCCCGTAGTGGTGCCGGTGGGCGAGGAGACGGCCGAGCGTCTCAAGGAAAAGTTGCTCACCTCCATCGCCAAGCTTCGCATCGGCGTCTCCAACGACCCCGACGCGGATTACGGCCCGGTGGTGACGCCCGAACACAAGGCGCGGATCGAGCAGTGGATCACCACCGCTGAGGAAGAGGGCGCCGAAATCGTCGTCGACGGACGCGGCTTCACACTGCAGGGCCACGAGAAGGGCTTCTTCGTCGGCCCGACACTGATCGATCACGTGACCCCGCAGATGACATCCTATCAGGAAGAAATCTTCGGCCCCGTGCTGCAGATCGTGCGCGCCAAGGATTTCGAAGAAGCGGTGCGCCTGCCGTCCGAACACCAGTATGGCAACGGCGTGGCGCTGTTCACCCGCAACGGCCACGTGGCGCGCGAATTCACTGCGCGGGTCAATGTCGGGATGGTCGGCATCAACCTGCCGATCCCGGTGCCGGTCGCCTACCACTCCTTCGGCGGGTGGAAGCGCTCGGGCTTCGGCGACATCGACCAATATGGCACCGAGGGGCTTCGGTTCTGGACCAAGAACAAGAAGGTTACCCAGCGCTGGCCGGACGGCTCGCCTGACGGCAGCAACGCCTTCGTCATCCCGACCATGGGGTAAGGGCGCGCACCGCCTCGCCGCGATTGTTGCACAGCGCTCACCATCCGCGCTTGGCATTGGGGTGCACAAGCGGCTAAGGGCCGCGCGTTATGGTGAACGCAATCAAGGCGACCGCACTGGTGATGGCGGGCAAGCGTTCGGGCGTGCTCGATCCGCTCGCCGAACGCGCAGGTGTCTCGCAAAAGGCCGTGGTGCCGGTCAACGGTGTGCCGATGATCGAGCGGGTGGTGGCGCAGGTCGCTGCCTGCCCGGCGGTTGGGGCGATCCGCGTGGTAGCGCATGACGAGGGAGAGATCGCCCGCCTGCCCACCATCGCCAAGCTGATCGCCGAGGGCCGTCTGACGATGGTCGAAGGCGCGTTCAACATCGTCGATAGCGTGTTTGCCGGGGCCGAGGGCGCGGATTTCCCGCTGTTGATCACCACCGCGGACAACTGCCTCGTCACCCCCGAAGGCTACGGCGAGTTCATCGCCAAGTGCCTTGCGGAAGGTGCAGGCGGTGCGGCGGCGCTGGCACGGCGCGAGGATGTGCAGGCGGCCGACCCGATCGGGCAGAAGCGCTTCTACGAATTCCGCGACGGTGGCTATTCCAATTGCAACACCTACTGGCTCGGCAGCGCGCAGGCCCTGAAGGCCGCCGAGATCATGCGCGAAGGCGGGCAGTTCATCAAATATCCGCGCCGCATCATCAAGGCCTTCGGGCTGATCAACCTCGTCCGCTTCCGCATGGGCTGGGGCTCGAAGGAAAAGCTGTTCGCGCAGATCTCGCGCCGCTTCGGATTCAAACTGGTGCCGGTGGTGCTGTCGGACGGCCATTTCGCGATCGACGTCGATAACGAGCGCACCTTTGCCGTGACCGAGAAGATCCTGAAGCTGCGCGAAGGCGACCGCACGGGGGCCGCGACCTGATCCGGTCGGGCCGCGCACGAGGCGTCAGATGAAACGGCTGTTCTCCAACATGGGCTGGCTGCTGGGCGGGCGCGGTTTCAACGCCGTGCTGAGCCTCGTCTATCTCGCGCTGGCCACCCGCGCATTGGGCACGGTGGGCTTCGGCCATTTCGCGCTGATCGTCGCGCTCGGACAGGCGATCACCGGCCTTGCCAATTTCCAGACCTGGCAGTTCATCGTGCGCTGGGGCGCGAGCGGCGACGGCGGGAGCGTCGATCCGGTCAAGGCGCGCGAGGCGACCGGTTTTGCCGTTGCGCTCGATTTCATCTCGGTGGCGCTCGGCATTGTGCTGGCGGGCGTGGTGATCGCAAGCGCGCCCTACTGGCTCGACGTGCCGGGCGAATTGCTCTGGCTGGCCTTCGGCTATTGCGCGATCAGCTTGGCCGCGATCCGCACCACGCCGACGGGTATCCTGCGCCTCAATTTCCAATATGCCCGCGCCGCCGGGGCCGAGGCGGTGCAGCCGCTGGTCCGCGCGGTGGGCTCGGGCCTCGCCTTCGTGTTCATGCCGAGCGTGACCGGGTTCATCATCGCCTATGCCGCCGCCGAAATTGCGGTCGCCATTGCGCTGTGGGTGGTCGCCACCCGCGTTCAGCCGGTGGCGTGGAGCGCGGTCAGCCTCAAGACCATCCCCGCGCGCCACAAGGATGCGTGGCGCTTTGTGGTTTCGACCAACCTTTCGGGCAGCCTCTCGATTGCGGGCAAGCAGGTGATGATCCTCTTGGTTGGCACCTTTGGCGGGGCAGCGCTGGCGGGCGGTTTCCGGGTCGCGAGCCAGCTCGGCCAAGCGCTGGTCAGCCTCGCGCAGACCGTCTCCAAAGCGATCCTGCCCGAACTGGTTCACGCCCGTGACAAATCGCTCGAGATCGCGCGGCGCATGGCCAATATCGCGGCGGTCGGCGGGGTGCTCGCGGTGGTGAGCGCGCTGCTGTTCGGCCGGGTGGGCCTGCAGCTAATCGCGGGCGATGAGTTTGGCGTGTTCTACTGGGCGATGGTAATCCTCGCCATCGCGGGCGCGGTGGAGCTGGTCGGCGCGAGCCTGGAATCGCTGCTGGTTTCGGCCGGCAAGGCGCATATCGCCTTCATCGTGCGCGCGGTGCCGACGGTGCTGGCGCTGGTGCTGCTGGAAACCGCGATCGAGTGGAACGGCGCCAAGGGCGCGGCCTTCGCGATGCTGGGTTCAAGCTCGCTGGCCGTGATCGGGTTCTATGTGGCGATCCTCAACCTCGCCCAGATCCGGTTGGTGGTCGAGCCGGAGGAAGCGGGCGAGGCGGACACGCAGCCCGCCCCGCCCATTCAACCCTAACCTTCGAACGCCAGCTTGGGCTTGCGCGCTGCGGCCGTTTCATCAAGCCGCCGGCGGGGCGCGTAGTAGGGCGCCTGCTTCAGCGCCTCGTCGCCTGCCAGCGCGCGTTCCACCACGGCCCGGAAGGCTGTGATGAACTGGTCGATCGCCGCCTTGCTCTCGGTTTCGGTCGGCTCGACCAGCATCGCGCCGTGGACCACCAGCGGGAAATAGACCGTCATCGGGTGATAGCCCTCGTCGATCAGCCCCTTGGCCACATCCAGCGTCGTCAGCCCTTCGGTGAAGTCCTTATCGCCAAACAGCGCCTCGTGCATGCACGGGCCGCTCGCGGCGAAGGGCGCGTGGAGAATGTCCTCCATCGAACGCAGGATGTAATTGGCGTTGAGCACCGCATCCTCGGCCACCTGCTGGAGCCCATCGGCCCCATGGCTGAGCATGTAGGTCAGCGCGCGGGTGAACATTCCCATCTGCCCGTGGAACGCGGTCATCCGCCCGAAGGTTGGGCCGCGCTCCTCGCGGTTTTCTTCCTCGACGAGGTAGAAGGTGCCATCCCCGTCCTGCCGCACGAAGGGCAGCGGCGCATAGGGCGCAAGCGCTTCCGACAACACCACCGGCCCCGAACCCGGCCCGCCGCCGCCATGCGGGGTCGAGAAGGTCTTGTGCAGGTTGATATGCATCGCATCGACGCCCAGATCGCCCGGGCGCACCTTGCCGACGATGGCGTTGAAGTTGGCCCCGTCGCAATAGACATAGCCGCCCACCGCATGGACCGCATCGGCGATCTCGCGGAAGTCCTTTTCGAACAGGCCGCAGGTGTTGGGATTGGTGATCATCACCGCTGCCACATCCGGGCCGAGCCGGGCCTTCAGCGCCGCCACATCCACACGGCCTTCGGGGGTCGCGGGAATATCCTCGACCCGGTAATTGGCGAAGGCGGCGGTGGCGGGGTTGGTGCCGTGGGCGCTTTCGGGCACCAGCACCACTTCGCGGGCATCACCGCGGGCTTCGTGCGCGGCGCGGATCGCGAGGATACCGCACAGCTCGCCATGCGCGCCCGCCTTGGGGCTCATCGCGACGGCCGGCATCCCCGTCAGCGTGCACAGCCAATGGCCGAGCTGGTGGACCACTTCGAGCGCGCCCTGCACCGTCGATTGCGGGGCGAGCGGGTGGATGTCGGCAAAGCCCGGAAGCCGCGCCATTTTCTCGTTGAGGCGCGGGTTGTGCTTCATGGTGCAGCTGCCGAGCGGGAAGAACCCGAGGTCGATCCCGTAATTCTGGCGGCTGAGGCGGGTGTAATGGCGCACCGTCTCGGGCTCGGTCAGGCCGACGAGGCCGATCGCTTCGCTGCGCGCCAGACCGGCCAAGCGTGTAGGCGCGCTGGCGTCGACCGGCGGCAGATCTACCCCGGTCACATCAGCGCGGCCGATTTCGAACAGCAACGGCTCTTCGAGCATCAGCGCGCGGTTGCCAGTGGTGGTGGCAGGGCCGTTGTGCATCCCGTCCGCGGCAAGGGTCATCTCGGGCTTCCAGCCAGACTGGTTGGGGGCGTTCATCACACGGTCTCCTTGATGCTGGCTTCAAGCTCGCGGGCGAGCACCTCGATATCCTCTTCGGTGGTGGTCTCGGTCACCGCGACCAGCAGCGCGTGTTCCAGCGCTTCGACCCCGGGATAGAGCCGTCCCAGTGACACCCCGCCGAGCACGCCGCGATCCGCGAGATCACGGATGATTGCGCGCGCAGGCTTGCCGCCGAGCATCAGGGTGAATTCGTTGAAGAAGGCATTGTTGAGCACTTCGACGCCCGGCACCTTGGCAAGGCGATCAGCCGCGATGCAGGCCAAGCGGTGGTTTTCCGCCGCCAACTCGCGCAGGCCGCGCTCGCCCAGCAGGGTCATGTGGACGGTGAAGGCCAGCGCGCACAGCCCGGAGTTGGTGCAGATGTTGCTGGTCGCCTTCTCGCGGCGGATGTGCTGCTCGCGGGTCGAGAGCGTGAGCACGAAGCCGCGCTTGCCCTCGGCATCCGTCGTCTCGCCGCACAGCCTGCCCGGCATCTGGCGCACGTGCTTGGGGTCGCGCACTGCGAAGAGGCCCAGGTAAGGCCCGCCGAATTGCAGGCCAACGCCGAGCGACTGGCCCTCGCCCACCACAATGTCAGCGCCCATTTCGCCCGGTGACTTGATTGACCCCAGCGCCACCGGCTCGGTATTGACCACCACCAGCAGCGCGCCCTTGGCGTGGGCGGCTTCGGCCACCGGAGTAAGGTCGCTGATGCGGCCCAAGATGTCGGGATATTGTACCACGACGCAGGCGGTCTCGTCATCGATGCGGGCGATCAGCCCATCCAGATCAGGTTCGGCGGTGATCGCGGGCATGGCGTCGGCGATCTCGTCGCCGGTGAAGTGCGCCATGGTCTTGACCACCTGCGCATAGTGCGGGTGCAGCGCGCCCGAGAGCACCGCGCGCTTGCGGCGGGTCACGCGGGTCGCCATCGCCACCGCCTCCCAGCATGCGGTCGAGCCGTCATAGAGCGAGGCATTGGCCACCGCACAGCCATAGAGCCGCGCAACCTGCGTCTGGAACTCGAACAGCATCTGTAGCGTGCCCTGCGCGATTTCCGGCTGGTAGGGCGTGTAGGCCGTCAGGAACTCACCGCGCTGGATGATGGTGTCGACGCTCGCGGGCACATGGTGGCGATAGGCGCCCGCGCCGAGGAAGAACGGCACTTCGCCCGCGACCAGATTCTTCGCTGCCAGCTTCTTCATATGGCGTTCCACCGCCATTTCGCCGGCGTGCATCGGCAGGCCCTTGATGGGGCCGTCGAGGCGGGCGACTTCGGGAACGTCGACAAACAGATCGTCCACTGTGGCGGCGCCGATTTTCGCCAGCATCGCCTGCCGGTCATTATCGGTGAGAGGAAGATAGCGCATGGGGAGAGGTGTCCGTGGCTGAGGGTGGAAGGTCGGGGGGGGTGGAAAGTCAGGAGTTGGAAGGGGCAGCGCTCAATTGCGCCAGATCGGCAAGCGCGCCGGCAAAGCGCGCCGGGCCGGTGTGGGTGGTGCGCATCCACGGCGCGGCAAAGATACGGAAACCCGCATCGCGCGCGCGGTGGCAGAAGGCGTAGTCATCGGACAGCAGGTGCCCGGTTTCGGCATCGAACATCGGCTGGAATAGCGCGAAGAGATACTCGCCCAGCCCGTTTTCACCGCGGTCCTGCGGGTCGGTCGGATAGCGCAGTTCAGGGTGGGCCGCGCACAGCGCCTCGATCACATCGCGCCGGATCAGCATCAGTCCGGTGCCGATGCGCTTCATTTCGAGCGGCTGATCGAGCCGCGCGCCGGCCGCCGGATCAAGCGCATCGAGCGCGAACAGGCCCGAATAACGCTCCAGCTCGGCCGGATTGCCCTGCCCCAGCCCCTTGGCCGCTGCGGCTGCGACCAGAGTCCAGTTGACCCTGCGCTTGGGACACGGCGCGCCGATAATGGCCAGCCGCGCGTCCGCCTGCGCCAACGCCAGCAGATCGAGCACCTGTTCGGGCACGAAGCCGATATCGGCATCGAGGAACAGCAGGTGCGTCGCATCCGATTGCAGAAATGCGCCCGTCAGCATGTTGCGCGCCCGATTGATCGAGGCGTTGTTGCTGAGGAACGAGAAACTGCACGGCACCCCGCGCCTTTCGGCCAGCCCCACCAGCCCGATCACGCCGCGCAGATAATCGACCTCGGCCCCGCCATAGAGCGGGGTGGCGACCATCAGGCGGGCGTCAGCGGGCGGCAGGACAGCGGTCATAGCGCGTCGACGAAGGCCTTGTAGGCGGCGGCGTCCATCAGCGCGTCCAGCTGGGCGGCATTGCCGATCGTCATCTTGAAGAACCAGCCCTCACCCTCGGGCGCGGAGTTGACCAGCGCGGGGTCTTCCTCCAGCGCGGGGTTGGTCTCGGTCACTTCGCCGTCGATCGGCGCATAGACGTCGGATGCGGCCTTGACGCTCTCGACCACGGCAGCATCCTTGCCTTGCTGGATCGCGGTGCCGACAGCGGGCAGTTCGACAAAGACGATGTCGCCGAGCTGGCCCTGCGCATAGTCGGTGATGCCGACCGTCGCGACGTCGCCGTCAACGTCGATCCATTCATGTTCATCGGTAAAGTAACGCATGGGTCAGCTCCCTCGGAAATAGCGGTGGGGGACAAAAGGCGTGGGTGAAACAGTGGCGGCGAGGCGCTTGCCGCGCACTTCGACTTCGAGCGCGGTGCCGGGCGCGGCGTGGCTGCTAGCGACATAGGCCATCGCGATGGGCGCGCCGAGCGTGGGCGAGAATCCGCCGCTGGTGACGGTTCCGATTTTCTCGGCCCCGCTGAACACCTCGGCACCTTCGCGGGCGGGCAGGCGGCCTTCGATGGTGAGGCCGACCCACTTGGCGGAAGTGCCTTCATTGATCTCGCGGATGATCCGGTCAGCGCCGGGGAAGCCGCCTTCCGTGCGGCGGCGCTTGTTGATGCCGAAGATGAGGCCCGCCTCGATGGGGCTGGTTTCGGGGCTCATGTCATGGCCGCAGAGCGGCAGGCCCGCCTCGAGCCGCAGCGAATCCCGCGCACCAAGGCCGATGGGCTTCACTTCCGGCTCGGCGCAGAGCAGATCGGCGACTTCGGCGGCGGCTGCGGCGGGGAGCGAGATTTCGAACCCGTCCTCGCCGGTGTAGCCCGCGCGTGCGATGGTGACATCGTGGCCTGCGATCTGGAAGCGACCAAACTTCATGAAGGTCAGCGCGGACAGCGGATAGTCGCCTGTCGCATGGCGCGCCAGAGCGTCAACCGCCTTCGGCCCCTGCAACGCCAGCAGCGCCTGCTCGTCCAAGTGATTAAGGGTGATGTCGTCCGGCAGCGCCTCGCGCAGGGTGCCGAGATCGTCCCACTTGGTCGCGCCGTTGACCACCAGATAGAGCGCATCGGGCCAGCGCGAGACCATCAGATCGTCCAGCACCCCGCCATCCTCGTCCAGCAGCAGCGAATAGCGTTGCTGGCCGAGTTTCAGCGTCGAAAGGTCAATCGGCAGCACCGCCTCAACCGCGGCGTCGAGATCGGGGCCGGACAGCAGCAGCTGGCCCATATGTGACACGTCGAACAGCCCGGCACTCTCGCGGGTCCAGTTGTGCTCGGCGACGATGCCCTCGTACTGGATCGGCATCTCGTAGCCTGCAAAGGGCACCATCCGCGCACCGCGCGCCCGGTGCCATGCATCCAGCGGCAGCGCGTCGAGCGGCAGATCTTCGAGATGGTCTTCGGTATCGTGGTCGGTCACTCGGAATATCCCCGGCAGAATACGGCAGTCCGGCAGCGCGCGCGGCACTGCCCCATAACTGCCCCCTCTGTCGGGTGACCTGAGAGCTTCGGCGGGGCCATCACAAGGACAGTCCGCCTCCCCTTCGGTGGCCGCGGACATTCCCGTCCGAGGCGCTTTCCAGAGTGTCACGCAGCCGAGCGGTCCGTGGGCCTGAGAGTTTCCGGGGCGGTTGCTCCTTCGGCGCCTTTGCCCCGTTTAACCGAGGCATCGGGCTCTCCCGCTCGCCTGCCCGCACAGAATCGCTTCTGCGCGGAAGACTCCTCCGCCCTGCTTGATTTGCTGCAGCGCGTCAATCGGGGGAACGCCGGTTTGCCGTGTGGAAAACGCATTTGCGCTGACAATGGTGGCCCCATAGAAACAGCAGCGGGATGAACCTTACCGAAATCTACCTGATCGCTCTGACGATCATCTTTGCCGTGCCTTGGCTGGTGTGGCGCGTGTTTCGCACCGATTACTGGGCGCCGCTGGTGGTGGTGCAGATCGTCGGCGGCATTCTGCTCGGCCCCGGCGTGCTGGGTGCGGTGTTCCCGGACTACTACGCCTTTGTGTTCAGGCCCGATGTGATCATCGCGCTGAACGGGGTCGCGTGGTGGGCGGTGATGCTGTTCGTCTTTGTCGCGGGGATCGAGCTCGACTTGTCGCAGGCGTGGAAACACCGCGGCGAGACCGGCCTGACCGCGGGCCTTGCGCTCGGCGTGCCGTTGATCGCCGGAACGCTGGCAGCGGCGGTGATCCTGCAATATCCCGGCTGGCGCGGCCCGAACGGGGCATACTGGCAGGCGCTGCTGGGCATCGGCATGGCCTGCGCTGTCACCGCGTTGCCGATCCTCGTGCTGCTGATGGAGAAGCTCGGCATCCTGCGCGAGCCGCTCGGCCAGCGGATCCTGCGATACGCCAGCTTGGATGATATCGCGATCTGGGGCGTGCTGGCGCTGATCCTGCTCGATTGGGAGCGCATCGGCCGGCAGGCGGTGTTCCTCGTCGGCTTCGTGGTGGCGGCTTGGGCGGTGCGCTGGTTGATGGCGCGCCTGTCCGAAGCTGACCGCTGGGCGGTGGGGCTGATCTGGCTGGCGATTTGCGGGCTTGCGGGCGACTGGTCGGGGCTGCACTTCATGGTCGGCGCGTTTCTGGCTGGCGTGGTGCTCGACGCCAAGTGGTTTGGCCACGAGGCGATGGACCGTTTCCGCAATGTCGTGCTGCTCACCGTGATGCCCGTATTCTTTCTCTCGACCGGCCTCAGAACCCAGTGGGAGGGCGGCGGGCTGGCGGTGTTCGGGGTCGCCGCGTTGCTGCTGGCGGCGGCAGTGGGGGGCAAGCTCATCGGCGTCCACATCGCGGCACGCCTGCTCGGCTGGAGCCGCACCGAGGCAAGCCTGATCGGCTGGCTGCTCCAGACCAAGGCGCTGATCATGATCATCTTCGCCAATATCCTGCTCGACAAGCAGGTGATCACGCCGACCACCTTCACCGCGCTGCTGCTGATGGCGGTGGGCAGCACGATGCTGACCAAGCCCTTCGCCACCCCGCTGATCGCCAAGCTGGGCGAGCGGGTGAAGGCCGAGGCCTGAGGCCTGCCGCCAGAGCGACCGCGTTCATCGGCGCGGCTGTTGGAGACACATGAGACACTGTCCAGAAACAGAAAACCGGCCTCCGCGCCAGCAGGCCTAGCAGCGCCCTTGGCCGAGCACGTGAAGGCAGCACAGATCGGGCAGGGGCGCAGGGTCATGCTGGCAATTGTGCCAGCGCGCCGGCGAGTAGGAAAGCGCTCTAGGGCTTGGCCACCATCGCCTGCGCCCGCGCCATCAGCGCCTTTTCGCGCGCCGTGAAGCCGCCCGTGTCCTCGCCGCCCGGCGGCGGCGGGCTTTCGGTGGTGAAATAAGCGAACCCGCGCCCCTCATCGGGGTCGAAAAACAAACCCGAGAGCAGACCGTAGGCCTCGCCGGAATGGCCGATATAGGGGACGTCGCGACCGAACAGCACGTCGTCGCAGCCATCTCCGACGTCAACTTCGATCATCTGCATGGCGAGGCCGTAGCGGCAGAACAGCGCCTGTCCCGGATTGCGACCCGTAAACAAAGCGTCGGCCGCCGGGAGCATCGCCCGGTTCGAGGACAGATCGGTCCAAGCGGTGGCCATGACCCGCCCGATCTTCGCCAGATCAACCATGCCAATCCGCACGCCCCCTTGGGGCGAAAAGATCGAGGCATTGGTGCCGGGGACATAGCTCGCAAGGTCGCACGCCTGCCCCTCCGCCACCGGGATCGTGCAGGCGGGCGGGAGCCGATCGCGGCCGTCAGCCGCAACCTCGCCGCTGTGGCGGTAGAGCGTCACCACGCGCGCCTCCATGTCGGGGCCGCAGCCGATCCAGTTGAAGCAGGCCTTCACACCCAGCGGCGCAAACACCAGCCGCTCGACCAGCCGGTCATACCGCTCGCCCGAGGCCGCTTCGAGCACCGTGGCAACAATTGGCGAACCGAGGTTGGCGTATTCGAACTCGGCCTCGCCCGAAGGCCCGACATCGCGCCATGCGGCAGAGTCCGAGAGTTTTGCTTGGAGGCTCTCACCGAGGGGGATCGAATAGCCCGCCGCGTCCGACAGCCCCGCACGATGCATCAGCAGATGGGTGAGGGTGACGGGCGCATCGGGATGATGGGGCGAGCGCAGCTTCCACCCGAGATATTCCGAGACATCGCGGTCCAGATCGAGCTTGCCCTCGTCCATCAGCCTGAGCGCAGTGAGCGCCATGATCAGCTTGGAGATGCTGGCGATGCGCACGGGATCGTTCGCCTCAAGCGCACGACCCGTCTCCTTGTTCGCCAGCCCCTCGACGATCAGCGGGGTGATGGTCTCGCGGTCGAAGGCGACCACCACTGTAGCGGGGGGCGTTGCGGACTGCGGGGCAGGCGGCGGCCCGGCCTCCTGCGCAGTCTGCTGCGCGGCGGCGGGGGCGGCGATGAACACCAGAGCGGCGAGGAAGCGGCGGATCATGCCGCGCATCATCGCTGCTGCGCGCCCTTCGTCAATCGAGATTCGGCCTGAGCCAGCGCTCGGCCGTTGCCAGATCGATCCCGCGCCTTGCAGCATAATCCTCCAGCTGATCGCGGCCCACCCGCGCCACGCCGAAATACTGGCTTTCGGGGTGGCCGAAATAGAACCCGCTCACCGCCGCCGTCGGCCACATGGCGAAGCTTTCGGTCAGCGTCAGGCCCGCGTTGGCGGGCGCGTCGAGCAGATCGAACAGGATCGGCTTCAGCGAGTGATCGGGGCACGCGGGATAGCCGGGCGCGGGGCGGATGCCGCGATATTCTTCCTTGATCAGCGCCTCGCTGGTGAGCTGTTCGCCCGGCGCATAGCCCCACAGCGTGGTGCGCACGTGCTGGTGCAGGGCTTCGGCGAAGGCTTCCGCGAAACGGTCGGCAAGCGCCTTCAAAAGGATGTCGGAATAATCATCCTTGTCGGCCTGGAAGCGTGCCGAATGCGGGTCGATCCCGTGAATGCCGACCGCAAAGCCGCCGATCCAGTCGCCATTGGGGTCGATGAAATCGGCTAGGCACATATTCGCCCGGTCGCGGCTCTTCTTCACCTGCTGGCGCAGGAAGGGCAGGCGCACGTGCTCCTCGGCTTCGGCGAGGTGGATCGTGACATCATCCCCGTCACGCGCGCAGGGCCACAGGCCGGCAACGCCGCGCGCGGTGAGCCATTTTTCGGCGATGATCTGGTCGAGCATCGCATTGGCATCGGCGAACAGCTGGGTTGCGGTTTCGCCCACGATCTCGTCGGTCAGGATCGCAGGGTAATTGCCGTGCAGTTCCCAGGCGCGGAAGAACGGAGTCCAGTCGATGAACTGCCTGAGGTGTGCCAAATCCCAGTCGGGGAATACGTGCACGCCGGGCTGTTCGGGCGGGGCGGGCTTATCCGAGAGGAAGGCGTCGTAGAAATTGGCGCGCGCATCCTCGAGGCTCAGCAGCACGCTCTGCGACTTGCCCGCGCGGGCATCGCGCACGTGGATATATTCGTCCTCGACCTGCGCGACGTATTCATCGCGCTGGGTGTCGGAGAGGAGCTTGGATGCCACGCCGACCGCGCGGCTGGCATCGAGCACGTGGATCACCGGGCCTTCGTAAGCCGGATCGATGCGCAGCGCGGTGTGGACCTTGCTGGTGGTCGCCCCGCCGATCAGCAGCGGCATGGTCATGCCCGCGCGCTGCATTTCCTCGGCGACGGTCACCATCTCGTCGAGCGAGGGGGTGATGAGGCCCGACAGCCCGATCATATCGGCCTTGTTGTCATTGGCGGATGCCAGAATCGTCGGCCAGGGCACCATCACGCCAAGGTCGATCACGTCATAGCCATTACACTGCAACACCACGCCGACGATGTTCTTGCCGATGTCATGCACATCGCCCTTCACCGTCGCCATGATGATCTTGCCCTTGGCTTTGCGTTCTTCCTCGGGGAGCAAGTCCTTCTCGGCCTCGATGAAGGGGATGAGGTGGGCGACCGCCTTCTTCATTACGCGCGCGGATTTGACCACCTGCGGCAGGAACATCTTGCCGCTGCCGAACAGATCGCCGACCACGTTCATGCCGTCCATCAGCGGGCCTTCGATCACCTCGATCGGGCGGCCGCCATTGGCTGCGCGGGCGGCGCGGGCTTCCTCGGTATCCTCGACCACATGGGCATCAATGCCCTTGACCAGCGCGTGTTCGAGCCGCCGCTCGACCGGCCAGCTGCGCCATTCCTCGGCCTCTTTCTCGGCCCTTGCGTCCTTGCCCTTGAAGCTTTCGGCGAGCGTGATCAGCCGCTCGGTCGCGTCCGGGTCGCGGTTGAGGATCACGTCCTCGCAGGCATCGCGCAGCGCGGGGTCAATCTGGTCGTAGACGTCGAGCTGGCCTGCATTGACGATCGCCATGTCGAGCCCTGCGGGGATCGCATGGTAGAGGAACACCGAATGCATCGCGCGGCGCACGGGTTCGTTGCCGCGGAAGCTGAAGGAGAGGTTCGACAGCCCGCCCGAGTAATGCGCGTGGGGGCACAGTTGGCGCAGTTCCGCCACCGCTTCAATGAAGTCGACGCCGTAGTTGTTGTGCTCCTCGATCCCGGTCGCCACCGCGAAGATGTTGGGATCGAAGATGATGTCTTCGGGCGGGAAGCCCTCGGCCACCAGCAGATCATAGGCGCGCTTGCAGATCTCGACCTTGCGCTGCTTGGTGTCGGCCTGTCCGGTCTCGTCGAAGGCCATGACGACCACCGCCGCGCCGTAATCCATGCAGATGCGCGCGTGTTCGAGGAAAGCGTCTTCGCCTTCCTTCATGCTGATCGAATTGACGATCGGCTTGCCGGAAACGCACTTCAGCCCCGCTTCGATCACGTGAAATTTCGAGCTGTCGATCATCACCGGCACGCGCGCGATGTCCGGCTCGGCGGCGATCAGCTTGAGGAAGGTGGTCATGGCGTGGACCGCGTCGAGCAGGCCTTCGTCCATGTTGACGTCGATCACCTGCGCGCCGTTTTCGACCTGCTGGCGCGCGACTTCCACCGCCGCGGGATAATCGCCCGCCATGATCAGCTTCTTGAACGCCGCCGATCCGGTGACGTTGGTGCGTTCGCCGATATTGATGAAGCGGGCAGAGGAGGTAGGTTGGGTCACTTATGTTCTCTCAGCGATAATCAGGCGGCGATGAACGCTTCAAGACCGGCCAGCTTCATTGCAGGCTCGGGCGAAGGCACCTTGCGCGGCTCGGACTTCGCCACAGCCTTGGCAATCGCGGCGATATGCGCCGGGCTCGACCCGCAGCAGCCGCCCAGGATGTTGACCTGTCCGTGATCGGCCCAGTCCGCCACCAGCCCCGCGGTCGTCTCGGGCGCTTCGTCATATTCGCCCAGCTCGTTGGGCAGGCCGGCGTTGGGATAGATCATCAGCAGCGTATCGGCGATCTGCGAGAGCACCTTGACGTGCGGGCGCAGCTGCTCGGCGCCAAAGCTGCAATTCAGCCCGATGGTGACCGGCTTGGCGTGGCGCACCGCATACCAGAACGCCTCGACCGTATGGCCCGACAAGTTGCGGCCCGAAAGGTCGGTCAGCGTCATCGAGACCATTAGCGGCACTTCGCGGCCCAGATCGCGCTCCAACTGCTTCACCGCCATGATCCCGGCCTTGGCGTTCAGGGTATCGAACACCGTCTCGATCAGAATGAAGTCCACTCCGCCCTCGATCAGCGCGGCGGCCTGTTCCTTGTAGACCGCGACCAATTCATCAAAGTCGACCTCGCGGTAGCCCGGATCTTCGACATCGGGGCTGAGCGAGAGCGTCTTGTTGGTCGGCCCGATCGCGCCGGCGACAAAGCGCGGGCGGCCGTCCTTGGCGGCATATTCATCCGCCAGCGCGCGGGCGATCTTGCCGCTGGCGATGTTGATATCCGCGACCAGTACTTCGGCGGCGTAATCGGCCTGACTGATGCGATTGGCCGAGAAGGTGTTGGTGGAGACCACATCCGATCCCGCATCCAGATAGGCGCGGGTAATGTCGCCGATCACATCGGGGCGGGTCAGCGCGAGGATGTCGTTATTGCCCTTCTGGTCGGCCGCGAGGCCGAGGTCGCCAGCGTAGTCTTCTTCGCTCAGCTTACGGTTCTGGATCTGCGTCCCGAACGCGCCGTCGAAGATCAGCACGCGCTTGGCAGCGGCTTCGAGCAATTGTTCACGCGCACTCATGCGATGTCTCCGACCGGACGCTTCCCGAGCAGGTGGCAGATCGCATAGGCAAGCTCGGGGCGATTGAGGGTGTAGAAGTGGAAGTCGCGCACGCCGCCCGCATAGAGTCGGCGGCACAGTTCGGCAGCGATGGTGGCGGCGATCAGCTGGCGCGCGGCGGGCTGTTCGTCGAGGCCCTCGAAAAGCCCGTCCATCCACGCCGGGATCGCCGCGCCGCAAGCGGCGGCAAACTTGCGCGCCTGCGCGACATTGGTGACCGGCAGGATACCCGGCAGGATCGGCGCCTCGATCCCGGCTGCGGCGCACTTGTCGCGGAAGGCGAAGAAGGTTTCGGGCGAGAAGAAGAACTGGCTGATGGCGCGGGTGGCGCCTGCATCGAGCTTGCGCTTCAGGTTGTCGATATCGTCCTGCGGAGACACCGCATCGGGGTGGGTTTCGGGATAGGCGGCCACCGAAATGTCGAAATCGGCGATCTCCTTCAGCCCCGATACCAGCTCTGCCGCACTGGCATAGCCTTCGGGGTGCGGGCTGAAGGGCGCGCCGGGCTCGCCTGCGTCACCGCGCAGCGCCACGATATGGCGCACGCCGGCTTCCCAATATTGCTCGGCGACCTCGCGGATTTCGGCCTTGGAGGCGGCCACGCAGGTGAGATGCGCGGCGGCGGGAAGCTGCGCCTCGCCGATGATCCGGGCGACCGTGGCGTGGGTGCGCTCACGGGTCGATCCGCCTGCCCCGTAGGTGACCGAGACGAAGCTCGGGCCAAGCGGCTTCAACTGCGTCACCGCATCCCACAGCTGCTCTTCCATCTTCGCGCTTTTGGGCGGGAAGAATTCGAAGCTGACCGCAACATCGCCCGGCAGGCCGGAGAACAGCGGCGCATCGGTGGCGGTGCGGAATTCGTGGAGTTGATCGAGGGTCGGGGTCATCAAGCAGGTTCCTTCGCGGGGGCGGAGGCAGGGGTGGCAGGGACAGGGCGGCGGCGGGCCGTCCAGATTTTTACGACCAGCTCGCCGCCTTCCAGCGCGAGCGGCGCGGCGGCAATAAAGCCTGCATCCTTAAGCAGCTGCGCCATCTGGCGGTCGGTAAAGCCCAGACGCGCGTGCTGGTGGCGGGTGCGCAGCTCCTCGTGATCGTGGCTGGCGAAATCGACAATGCCGATGCGCCCGCCCGGCCGGATCACGCGCGCCGCCTCGGCCAGCGCGGGGAAGGGATCGGGGGCGAAATGCAGCACCTGATGCAGCAGCACAGTATCGAAACTGGCATCGGCAAAGGGCAGATCGTAGAAATCGCCCTGCACCATCTCGATCCGCGCGGCGGGCAGGTGCTGGAGCTTGGCGCGGGCTACGCGCAGCATTTCCAGATTGCGATCGAGCGCAACGATACGCTCGGCGTGGGGCGCGAACAGTTCGGCCATGCGCCCGGTGCCGGTGCCGATATCGAGCAGGTGCCCGAGCGGGGCTTCCGACAGCGCTTCCGCCAAGCGCCGCTCGACTTCGGCATCGGGGCTGTGGAGTGCGCGCAGTTCGTCCCATTCGGTCGCGTGGCGGGCGAAGTAATGTTCGGCTGCGCTTTCCCGCGCCTGCCGGATTGCGGCGAGCTTCTTGCGGTCGGCATCGCACAGTGCGGCAAAACCCGGCTCGGCGGCTTCCGCGATCACCAGCAGGGCCTGCGCCGCCTGGATAATCGGCGCGGTGGCGCCGCCCGCTTCGGCCTGCCGCAGGAACACCCAGCTGCCTTCGCGGCGCCGTTCGGCAAGGCCGACATCGCACAGGATGCCGACATGGCGCGAGACGCGCGGCTGGCTTTGGCCGAGCACCTGCGCGAGCTCGCCCACGGCCAGCTCCATCGTCCCCAGCAGCCGCGCAATGCGCAGGCGGGTCGGATCGGCCAGAGCCTTGAAGATGTCCTCGATCAGCATTGCCGAGGACATATAAAGATATTTTTATATCTGTAAATCGTCTGCTTGCGCCGGACGCTGCCCCAGCACGAAACGCGCCCGCCCGCCCAGCACGAAACGGTTGACCGCCAGCGCCGCCGCCACGCTCGTCACCAGCGTGATCACCATGAAGTGGATGTAGTGCAAGGTGATGATCCCCGCAGGCTGCAGATGGAAGGTGAACAGCCCGTAGAGCGCCACGCCCCACACCACCCCGGCAATCGCCGCAGGTGCGGCCACCCCGCGGAACAACAACCCGGCGATAAAGGCGCTGAGAATCGGCATCGAGAGCAGACCGTTCAACTGCTGGAGCAGATTGATGATGCTGGTGGCCGATTGATACATCGGCACCAGCGCAATCGCCACGACGGTCAGCAGGCCCGAAACCAGCGCCGACAGCTTCCAGTGATCCTTGACCTCGCCCACGAACTGTTCGTGGAAATCGACCGCATAGAGCGCCACAGAGGAATTGAGCACCGCGCTGAACGTCGTGATCACCGCCGCCGCCACCATCGCCGCAAAGGCGCCCGAAAGCCACGGCGGCAGGATCTGCGCCACCAGCATCCCGTAGGCCTGATCGCCGACATCGCCGAACAGCTTGAACGCCACCACGCCGGGGATCACCACGATCGGCGGCACGATCAGGATGCGGATGATCGCGGCGACCATCACCCCCTTCTGGGCCTCGCGGATGGTGGGCGCGGCCATCGCCTTTTGCGTCAGGTTCTGGTTGGTCGACCAGTAGAAGATCTGGATGAAGATCATCCCGGTCAGCAATGTCGGCCACGGGATCGGGCTATCGGGGCCGCCGATCATGGTGATGCGCTCTACCGGAACGCCCGAGACGATGTCCCAGTCCACCGCCGCCAGCCCCAGCACCACGATCAGCATGGCAAGGCCGAGAATGCCCACGCCCGACCAGGTATCCATCACCGCCACGGCGCGCAGTCCGCCCAGAATCGCATAGGCCGCCGAGATCACCGCCAGCACACCTGCAAACACCAGCAGCGGCACGCCCGCGCCGAACAGCGCCTGCATGAACAGGCTGCCCGAATAGAGCGCGGCCGGCAGGTAGATCAGCACATTGCCCGCCAGAAACAGCCCGGCAATCAGCGTCCGGATACTGCGCCCGCCGTAACGCTTTTCCAGCAGTTCGGTGACGGTGGTGCATTGCTCGCGGTAGTATACCGGCACGAATATATAGGCGAGGATCAGCAGGCCCGCGAACCCGGCGATCTCCCACCATGCCAGCAGCAGCATCTGGTTGCCGTTCATCCCCACCAGTTGATCGGTGGAGAGGTTGGTCAGCGTGATCGATCCGGCCACGAACAGCCACGACAGCTTGCCCCCCGCCAGATAGACGTCCTTGCGCGAGCCGTCGTGCTTGTCGCGGCGGATGGTAATCCACGTGACCAGCCCGATGAGCATCGTGAGGCCAAGGCACACCGCAAGCTGCACCACACTTCCGGTTGGCATGGCATCGAACATTCTCGCGCTTCCCCCTCAACTCGCGGGCGGTTACAGCGCATTGGCGGGTGGCGGACAAGCCTTGGGGCACGCTTCATCACCGGACGCGGATGGGAGAGACGGGTTGGAGTATCTGCGGCTCGATGGCGACGCGCTGACGCTGGTGTTCGCGCTGGAAGCGGGCGGCTCAAAGCATGGGGCGGCGGACTGCCTCTATCTCGGCGCGCGCCTGCCTGAAGGCGAAGACCTGGCTGCCCTCGCCCAAGCCACGGCACGCGGACGGCACGAGAACCAGCCCGATGTCCCGCCCCGCCCTGGCATCTGGCCGCAACATGGCGCTGGTTGGCAGGGCCATCCCGCCGCCAGCTTCCGCAGCGTGACGGGCGAGGCCATCGCCGCTGATTTCCGGCTGAAGTCGTGGGAGCATGACGGGAGCGTGCTCTCCTGCCACTTTAGCGATGCGCGCGCGGGGCTTGAGGTTTCAACCCGTTGGGCGGTGCAGGATAGCGGCGTTGTGGTTTGCGCGAGCGAAGGCCGCAACATGGGCGGCGAAGCGATCCGGATCGAGCACCTTGCCGCGCTCAACCTGCCGATCCCGCACCGTTTCGGCGAGTTCACCGCCTTCAGCGGACGCTGGGCGGGCGAGATGCAGGAGACCCGTCAGGCCATTGCCCCCAATGGCTTGGCGCGGCGCTCGGCGGGCGGCAAGCCGGGCTTCGGCGGCGGCAACTGGCTGCTGCTGCACGCGGGTGACGAGACGCTGGGCGCGCACCTCGCATGGAGCGGCGATCACGACACGCGCATCACCTGCGACAATGCCGGATCGGCGAACGGGCGCGCGGTGTTGCAGATGGGCGAGGCGCTGCCCGAGGGCGGAGCGATCGTCCCGCCCGAAGGCACTTTTGGCGGGCCGCCGGTGGTGCTAGCGCTCGCCCCAGATCTCTCCGCACTGGCGCAGACCTTCCACCGCCACCTGCGCGAAAGCGTGCTGCCGGAACGCGCCCAATGGGGCCCGCGCAAGGTGCACTTGAACTCATGGGAGGCACTCGGTTTCAACCTCTCCGAACCCGCGTTGATCGCGTTGGCCGAGGATGCCGCCAGCCTCGGGATCGAACGCTTCGTGCTGGACGACGGGTGGTTCGCAGGTCGCCGCGACGACACCACCAGCCTTGGCGACTGGTTCGTCTCGCCGGACGTCTTCCCCAACGGCCTCGCCCCGCTGATCGACCGCGTCCACGCACTCGGCATGGATTTCGGCCTGTGGGTGGAGCCCGAAATGGTCTCGCCCGATAGCGACCTCACCCGCGCGCATCCCGACTGGTGCCTCCATATCGAGGGACGCGAGCGGCCCACCATGCGCGGGCAATTGGCGCTCGATCTGGCGCAGCCCGAGGTGCGCGATTATCTGTTCGCCGCGCTGGATGCGCTGCTGCGGGATCACGCGATTGCTTACCTGAAGTGGGATCACAACCGCGACCTGTTCCCCTCGGCGGCGGGGCAGACGGAGGGCTTCTACGCCCTGCTCGATGCCTTGCGCGCCGCGCATCCCAAGGTCGAGATCGAAAGCTGTTCGAGCGGCGGGGGGCGGATCGACTTCGGCGTGCTGACGCGCACCCACCGCGTCTGGCCGAGCGACAATAACGACGCCATCGAACGGCTGCGGATCATCCCCGCGTGGTCGCAGTTCCTGCCGCTCGAGGTGCTCGGCAGCCATGTCGGCCCCTCGCCCAATCCGATCACCGGGCGGCGCTTGTCGATGGACTTCCGCGCCAAGATCGCGGTCTTCGGGCACATGGGGGTCGAGGCCGATCCGGCGCGGATGAGCGACAACGAGCGCGCCACGCTGGCCGCGCATATAGCGCTCTACAAGGCGTGGCGCGGGGTGCTGCATTCCGGCGTGCTGTGGCGCCTGGCACATCCCGATCCAGCGGTGACAGCGATGATGGTGACCCACGCCGAGAAGGCGCTGACACTGGTCGCGCAGACCGCCTTGTCGCCTGTGTTCGATACCGCGCCGATGCGCCTCGCCGGACTGGAGCCGCAAGCACTTTACCGCGTCACGCTGCCCGAACCTTGGCCACCCAAGGCCCGCCACTACCTCGCCAATCCGGAAGGATGGCGCGATGGCCTCATCCTGTCCGGCGCGGCGCTGATGGGCCATGGTCTTGCCCTGCCCCTCACCCACCCCGAAACCGCGTGGCTGGTCGCGCTGGAGAGACTGCCGCAATGAAACTCGGCTGCTGTTACTATCCCGAACATTGGCCGGAAAGCCTTTGGGCCGAGGACGCGCAGCGCATGGCCGCGATGGGCCTGTCGCTGGTTCGCATCGGCGAATTCGCGTGGAGCCGGATCGAGCCCGAGCCGGGCCAATACGACTGGGGCTGGCTCGACCGCGCCATCGACACGCTCCACGCCGCTGGCCTGCAAGTGATCCTCGGCACGCCCACCGCGACCCCGCCCAAGTGGCTGGTCGACGCGATGCCCGACATGATCGCGCTCGACCAGCAGGGCCACCCGCGCGGCTTCGGCTCGCGGCGACATTATTGCTTCAGCCACGAAGGCTACCGCGAAGAGTGCCGCCGGATCGTGACCGCGCTGGCGACACGCTACGGACAGCACCCCGCCATCGTGATGTGGCAGACCGACAATGAATATGGCTGCCACGACACCGTTCTGAGCTTCTCGCAAGCGGCAGCGTCCTCGTTCCGTGGCTGGCTGGCGGCGCGTTACGGCACCGTCGAGGCGCTCAATGCGGCATGGGGCAATGTGTTCTGGAGTATGGAATACCGCGCCTTTGCCGAGGTCGATCCGCCGCATCTGACGGTGACCGAAGCGAACCCCGCGCACTGGCTCGATTACCGCCGCTTTGTCTCCGATCAGGTCACAAGCTTCAACCGCGCGCAGGTCGATATCCTGCGCGCCTTGTCTCCGGGCGTGGACATCACCCATAACTTCATGGGCTTCTTCACCGAGTTCGATCACCACGATGTGGGCCGCGATATCGATGTGGCGACGTGGGATTCCTATCCGCTCGGGTTTCTGGAACAGTTCTGGTTCTCGTCGGAAGAGAAACGCGCTTACATGCGGCAAGGTCACCCCGATATCGCCGCCTTCCATCACGACCTTTATCGCGGCTGCTCGAATGGCCGCTGGGGGGTCATGGAGCAGCAGCCCGGCCCAGTGAACTGGGCGCGCTTCAATCCCGCCCCGCTGCCGGGAATGGTGGCGCTGTGGACGCTCGAGGCAGCCGCGCATGGCGCTGAACTCACCAGCTATTTCCGCTGGCGACAGGCGCCGTTTGCGCAGGAGCAGATGCACGCGGGGATCTTGCGGCCTGACAGCACCGAGGCCGAAGCCGCCAATGAAGTGCGCGCCGCCGCCGATGCGCTGACCAACATTGGCGCGCAGCAGACGGCGCAAGCGCCCGTCGCGCTGGTGTTCTCCTACGAGGCGGCGTGGGTGATCGGCATCCAGCCGCAGGGGCAAAGCTTCCGCTATCTCGAACTGGCATTCGAATGGTATTCGGCGCTGCGCCAGCGCGGGCTTGATGTCGATATCGTGTCCCCCGATGCTGACCTTTCGGCCTACCAGATGGTCGTGGTTCCTACCCTGCCAATCGTCCCCGAAGGCTTCGTCGAGAAGGTGGCCGCGCTCACTTGTCCGGTGCTGCTGGGGCCGCGATCAGGCAGCAAGACCGCCAGCTTCACCATCCCCGAAGGCCTCGCACCGGGCGATCTCAAGGCACTGATGGATATCACCATTACCCGCGTCGAATCCTTGCACGACGGCGTGGCAGAGCCCGCAGACGGCTGGTCGGTGACGCGCTGGCGCGAAGACGTGCGCGCCCGCGTCGCGCCAGAATTCACCGACGCGGCGGGGCGCGGCGTGGTCTATGGCATCGACAATAGGCGCTACTGCGCGATCTGGCCCGACCGCGCCTTGCTGCGGCTGCTGATCGAGCGCATGGCGGGCGAGGCGGGCGTGGACCTTGTTGATCTGCCCGAAGGCATCCGGCTGCGCCGCAGCGCCAGCCATGCCTTCACCTTCAACTATGCCGCTCAGCCCGTCTTCGTCCCGCATCTCGGTGAGGAAATGGCCCCAGCCAGCTGGCACATCGCGCCGCTTTAGGAGAGCAGCTTGGCATAGTGTTCGCGCAGGGTCTCGGTGCCATATTCAGGCGTGAGATCGGCCGAATAGCGCCCGGTTTCGGAATCGAGCACCAGCATCGATTCCGTCGCGTAATAGCGCGCGATGCGGGCATATTCGGATTTCTCGGCAAACCAGTCCGATATCCCCGCGCCAAGACCCAGCGCCCGCTCGGCATAGGTGAACAGCTTGGGCGAGATGGATTTGAAGCGCGGCTCCTTGCCTGCCAGTGCGAACAGCATCTCGCCCTGTTCGCGCAAGCTGATTGCCGGGCCGGGGCCGCCGATGGGCAGGATGCGGTTCGCGGCCTCGGGATTGGCGATGCAGCCTGTGATGAAGCGCGCCAGATCGCCGTCGCTGATCGGTTTGCAGCGAGTGAGGTTGCCGTCGCCGAAGATCAGGAAGGGCTTGCCCGCCTTCACCCGCTTCACCTGCCCGGAGAGCGATTTGAAGAACGCCGTGGGACGGATGATGGTGTAGTCGATCCCGCTTGCCGCCAGCGCGGCCTCGAACTTCAACTTGGCGTGCTGGAAGGCGAGCAAGGGCTTCTGCACGCAGATCGCCGAAAGCAGGATGAACTGCCGCGCGCCCGCCGCCTGCGCCGCCGCGAGCAGCGCGGCATTGGCGGCGTAGTCGATCACCTCGGCATCCTTGGGCGCGCCGCTGCGCGAGGCGATGCAGGAAATCACCACCTCGCACTGCGTCTCGGCCACCGCCTGCCGCAGCGTCTTTGCATCCGCCAGCGCCGCGCGGGTCAAGACGTGTACCGTGTGGCCCTCTGCCTCAAGCTGGCGCAAAACCGCCGAGCCGATGGTCCCGCTGGCCCCTGCAAGAAGGATGCGGCAGGGCGGTGCGGGGCGCGGTGTCATGGCCGCACCCTAGCGCGGGCGCGGGGCGGGCGAAACGGCGAAATTGCCGCGGCGCTTAATGCCCAAGCGAACCTGCCGAAGCGCCCGAAAAGTCGCTCGCCAAGCCGGGCGTCTTGTGTCATTTCTGGGAGCGGAGGGCGGCGTGACTTGCAGGGCGTTGCCAAGGGGAGAGAAGCACATGACCATGCGTATTTCCGCGATCACCGCTACCGCTTTCGCTTTGGCGCTGACTGCCTGCGGGCAAGGCGCCACCGAGGCCGAACCAGCTGTCGAGCCGGCTGAAACCGCCGGTGCAATGGAAGCTGCGCCCGGTGACGGCGACAGCCAGGGCGATGCCATGGTGGCCGGCACCAATTACAACGCCACCGCACAGGTTGCCTGCGCCGGATACAAAGGTGCCGCGGCCGGTATGTGCGATGCAGGCGTGATCCGCGGCGGCGAGACCGGCATTACGGTCGAGGTGACGCTGGCCGACGGCACCAAGCGCGCGATCTTCTTCAACCCCGATGGCAGCTTCCTCAGCTTCAGCACCGCCGAGGCTGACGGCACTGCAGCGCTGGCGGTCAGCTCGGAAAAGAAGGGCGACATCACCATCGCCAAGCTCGGCACCGAAACCTACGAAATCCCCGAAGCCTTCGTGATCGGCGGCTGACACGCGGCGTCATCGCCGCGCAAGACAAAACGGCAGGGAGCCACAGCCAGGCTCCCTGCCGTTTCTTGTTTGCGCTGGCAGCTCTCAGGCGGTCTGCGGCAGCGGCGCGCGCTTCTGGCTCCAGAACGGCAGCACCACATGGCCGGCCTGCACCGCCCTCAGCGCCAGAAACACCCCGGTAGAGGTCGCCAGCAGGCAGGGGATCAGCGAAGCCTCAAGCCCGAAGCTACCGCCGGTGATCAGATCGGGGCCGGTGATCACGGTCTTGAACAGGCCCGGTTCGGCCACCCCGCCCGACACGACCCCGCCGAACACAGCCGACTGGAAGTAATTCCACGAGATGTGGAACCCGATCCCCAGCCACAGCCGCCGGGTCAGCATATAGGCGGCCGCCAGCAGCAGGCCGGCCTCGATGCTGATGAAGATCGCGCCGGTCATCGTCGCGGCCGGGTTCATCAAGTGGACAGCGCCGAACACCACCGAGGAGATCACCACCGAGGCCCAGCTGCCAAGCCATTCCTCGACAATCCGGAACAGCGCGCCGCGGAACAGCAATTCCTCCAGAAAGCCCGAGCTCAATGCCATGGCGATCGCCGGAATCATGATCGACACCGGGTTCATGCCGTCGATCCGGGCATAGCCGAGCACCATCAGCACAAGCACGCCTGCGGTGTAGAGCCCCGAGCCGACCAGCAACCCGATGCCCAACTCCTTCAGGCCGGGATTGAACGCCAGATCGCTCGGCTCGCGGCACTCGATGTAGCGGGCAAAGCCGACATAGATCCACATGGCGAGCGCGATCATGCCAGCCGCAGCGAAGGTCGCCGCAACCGGCGTGCCCTTGCTCTGCCCCATCAGAGCGTTGCTGAAGCCAAGGCAGAAAAACAACGGCACGCCCAGCAGGAACAGCCTGATCGGCGGGAATTGCAGAATGCGCAGCCAGATCGGCGTCGGTTCGGCAGTGGCACTCATATCAAGGCTTCCATTCATTGTTGAGAGGTTGGAAATCTTCGAAAATCCCGGTGTCGATGGTCACACCCGCAAGCGGCTTCCCTGATGACAGGGTGATTGCGGTCTCGCGCGGGCTGGCCCGCCACGCTTCCGGGCTCTGGTGGATGCGATCGCTGGTGCCGTCGGCAAAGGTCAGCACCAGATCGAACGGCAACGGCATGCCGCCGGGGTTGCGCACCGTCACGCCGGTATCGCTGATCTCACCAATCGCTAGGTCCATGTGGTTGTAGCCAAAGAACCAGCGGGCGAAGAACCAGTCGTAGTTGCCCACGCCGGCATTGTTAAAGCTGGCAAACATGTCCCACGGCAGCGGGCGCTTGCCCTGCCAGCGGGTCATGAAGTTGTGCAGCGCGGTCTTGCCGCACCGATCGCGACTTTCTGGCTGCTCCACGCATTATGCGCAGTGGCAGGCACCGCCGCGCTTGGCGTGCAGCGTTTCCGGGGCGCAGGCGCGCTGCGCACCGCGAACAATCCAGAGTGACTTCGCCCCGCTTTTTGAATGAGGCGCATAACTTCACTGCAGCGTCACAAGGCGACCTCCGCCAGACCTCCGGGAGCGGCTGGTCTTGGGCGGCGTGCTTGCGGTACGGCAAGACCGCTCATGGGTGGATTTCTGCCTTTCAGCTTTAGGCCTTTGGGCTGGCCTTCTCGAGAAAGCGCGTGAGGCGGGCGTTGAACCAGTCGGGCCGCTCGATCATCACAGCGTGGCCAGTGACGGGAACCACCTCGATCACCGCGCCGGGGATCGCAGCGGCAACAGCTTGCTGGTGGTGCAGCGGAACCGGGTGATCTTCCTCGCCAGCAATGACCAGCGTCGGCGCGGTGATCCGGCCAATCTCGCCTGTCACCGATCCGCGCAGCGCCGAGGCTGACGCTGCGCGCAGGAGCGACTTGGGCAGGCCATCGACCACCGCCCGCCAGCGGGAAATCACCCCGGTGCGCGCGGGATCGGAGAGGATCGTGCGCCCGAACAGGATCTGCATCATCCGCGGCGCGACCGGGCCGACACCGGCGAGTGAGACCAGTGCAATCATCGCCGCATAGGCAGGCATCTTGGCCCAGCTTTCGGCGTCCGCACTCACCCCGATCAGTGTCAGCGAGCGAACCAGCGCGGGGTGGCGCGCGCCGAGCCTCAGCGCGATGAACGCACCCATCGAAAAGCCCACCACATGGCACCCCTCGGGCGCAAGCTGGCGCATGAGCTCGGCGGCGTCTTCGGCCAGCGAGTCCAGACCCAGCCCGCCCTTGGTGTGCTCCGAACGTCCCTGCCCGCGCAGGTCGTAAGTGATCACCCGGTGGGTCTTGGCGAAGTGATCGCGCTGCGCCTGCCAGCTTTCGCTTGCCAGCATCAAGCCGTGGATGAACAGGATCGTCTCGGGGCCAGAGCCCGTCTCCTCGTAATGGAGACGGGCGCCGCGGATGGTGATGTCGGGCATGGGGTGGTGTCCTTTGCTTGGATGGCGATGGGTCAGAAGGTGAAGAAGACGCCGATGCCGCCGCTCAGCTGGTCGGCACTGCCGCCGCCGCTGACCACCGGGCTATCGGCAAAATCGCCGAGCAGGCGGCGGTAGCCGGCGTTGGCGGCGATCCCCCAATTGTCGCCGATGCGGTAGCTGGCGGTCAACTGCGCGCCGACGTCCTTGAGGCCGCCCTTGGCATTGAAGGCAGGCAATCCGCTAGCGAGACTACCGGCCGGGGTGACCGCAAAATAGGTCTCGGCGTAATCGTCATTGGCGTAGCTCGCGCCGAGATCGAACATCAGATTGAGCCGCTCGCCGACGGGGGCGGTGTAGGTCCCGCTCGCCGTGACGACGAAGCCGCCGTGCACGTCGCTGACGTCATGCACGCCCTGCACGCCGAGGCGAACCGTATCGTTTCCGCCGACATCGAAGGACATCGCGGCAAAGGCGCCGAGCTCGTAGGCATCGTCGATTTCGCCAAGCTGCGCCACCGCGCGGTCCTTGATTTTGGCGTCGCGGCCGAAGGTGAAGGAGGCGGCAGGGCCGAATTCGAAGCCCTTGGCATTGATGATATTGGCGCGGATCGTCGCGCCTTCGATCGCGACATAGCGTTCGCCCCAGAACACCTTGCCATCGACCAGCGGGAGGATCTGGTGTTCGTCGGCGCCTTCATACTCTGGCACTGCGGCGATACCGATTGTGGTGTAACCGGAGATTTCATCGGTGTCGGCGGGTTCTTCCTGCGCGAAGGCGATGCTGGGAGTGAACAGTAGAGCGCCGAGGGTGAGGGTGTGGATCAAAGCGTGCGTCATTGTCATTATCCTTGAAGTGTCGACGGCGTGGAGAGGAGAGAACCGGCGCGGGCCGTCGCGGCCGCGCGGGAGCGGGTGAGAAGATCGATTGTGGGCGTAAGTGTCAGGCGCGGCGCAGCAGCAGCGTGCCGGTGGCGATCAGCCAGACCGTGAGCGCGAGGAAGCCAGTGATGGTACCCACCGCGAACAGGCTGCCGTCGAGTCCGGCCGCGAGCATCAGCCCTTCCCCGGTGCCGATGGTGAGTAGCGCCGCTGTGGCGAGGCCGAAGCCCGCGGTGGCGCGGTGGCCTTCGCCAAGCTGGAGCCACGCGAGAAGGCCTGCGAACAGCGCGGTCAGCAATTGGCCGAGATGCTCTCCCACCGCCACACCGCCATAGGCGTTGATGAGCGTGAAGGTGTGGACCGCCGCCTGGGCCGCTACCGGATCATCGCCGCTGGCGGCGCGGGCGAGATCGGGCATAACGAACACCCAGCGCACGAGGCCAATGGCCTGCGTCAGGCCTGCCAGCACCCCCGCCAGCGCCGCACCGATGGCGAGCGCGGGGCGGGCGGCGAGGCGGGCGGGGGTAACCGCCAGCGCGCTCGCCAGCGGCACCAGCGCAAGGGCTGCGAGCGCGAAGGCATACCACGTCAGCAACAGCGTGGTGCCGCCTGCGGCAAAGCGCGTGAGCACCTCGGTAGCGGGTTGGCGCAAGATCGCGGGGTAATCGAAGATCACCGCGAGCACCGCGTATGGCACGTTGAACAGCACCGCGAGGGCGATGGTGGCTGCGCCTAGCCATGGAGAACGGGCGCTCATGATGCGCGCACCATGCGTTCGAGGCGGCGGTCGGCCCCGGTCAGCCGCGCAGCGATGCGCAACAGCGCCAGCAGCGCACGTTGCAGCAGGCGCGGTATGCCCGGCATCACCAGATTGCCGCTGTGGAGCAACTCGCCCAGCGCCCGCGGATCGCGCGGCATTCCGGCGGCATTGGTCTCGCCCGCGGTGGCCAGCGCATACATCCCGCGCAGGAAAGTCTCGAGCCCCTCGCCCGGATCGGCGGTGGTCACGAAGGTCACCGGCGTATCGCCCGGATTGCGGAAGCCGTGAGGCGTGCCCGGCGCAAACGCGATGTCCTCGCCAGCGGTCAGCAGCCGGGTGACGCCGCCGCCGAGATCCACTTCGAGCACGCCGGCTTCGACCGCAAAGGTCTCCGTCATGGTGTCATGGACATGGAGCGGCGCGCCGGCGCCATGCGGCGGCAGCGTGCAGCGGAAGCGCAGCACGTCACCCTCGCCAGCCAGCGGCGAGGCGAGGAAAGCGATCTGGTCGCCGGTGACGGGATTATGGATTTCGCGGGTCAAGGTCATATCGGCAACTCCGGCTCGAGACTCGATGTCTCCAAGTGGTGACAAGGCAAATATCACCGGTCGGTGACATGCGCAAGCCAATTTGTCACCGCCCAGTGATATTTTTCTGGCGGGGCTTCAGTTGGCGAGTTAGAAGCGAGTCCATGAGCCAGCCCGTCCCCGTCACCGAACCCGAAGACCGCACCCGCGACCGCTCGCGCACCGAAGAGGCGATTCTTGCGGCCGCGCGTGCGGTGCTGGTTGAAAAGGGCTTCGGCGGCTGGGGCGTGAATGCGATCGCCCGCGCCGCCGGGTGCGACAAGCAGCTGATCTATCGCTATTATGGCGGGCTCGACGGGCTGGCCGAGGCGCTCGGCACGCAAATCGCGCACGAGACCGAAAAGGCGTTAGCGGCTGTCCCCATCCCAGAAATTACCAGCTATGGCGAGCTTGTGGCCGCCTTGATCGATGCACAGGTCGATGTGCTGATCAGTCACCGGGTGATGCAGCGTATCATCGCCTGGGAATTGTCCGAGACCAATGAATTGACCCGCGCCTTTGCCGAGGCCCGCAGCCGCGCGTTGATGGTCTGGTTTTCAGGCATAAAGGGTGATTTCGTCCCGCCGCCGGACGTCGATGCGCCGGCGATCAACGCAATTCTGATTGCAGCGGTGCAACAGATGGTCATCTCGAGTGCGACGATTGGCGGGTTCGCCGGAATGCCGCTCGCCAAGGAGGCCGACTGGGAGCGCCTGCGCGCTGCGATCCGGCAGCTCGTCATCGCAGCCTATGGCGGTCACGCCGTAAGGCCGAAGGGCTGAGGGCGTGATGGATAGCTTCCAGACCTTCGACCTGCTCTTGCGCGGAATGGCAATCGGCGCGCAATTGGGGCTCGCCATCGCGCTGGCCCGCAGCGCCGAAGATCGGGGCTTGCGGATCGTCACCCTGCTCCTGTTCATCAGCAGCATCAGCTTTACGCTCAGCGGCGTTCCGCAGGTCCTCAGGATGATCGGACCGCCACAAATCCTCTTGTGGCTGATCCAGATCGGCGGCGCAGGCTATTTCTGGCTGTTTGCGGTGATGCTGTTCGAGGATCGCAAGCTGACCTGGCTGAGCCTGTCGTCATCGATCGCGCTAACGATTATCGGGCTGCTGGGCCAATATGGGCCGCGCGCGCTGGCTCCGGCGACCTGGGGCCTCCACAATGTCTTGGGGCTATTGCTGGCGCTTCACGCCCTATTCGTGATCATCCGGTCGGGGCAGAATGATCTGGTCGAGGCGCGGCGGCGGCTGCGCGTCCCGTTCCTGCTGCTGATCGCGCTGTTTTCGGTGCTCATCAGCGCGGTGCAGATCGGGCAGGGGCTCGGCATCGATTCCCCTTGGTATCAATTCGCCAACGCCGCGATCCAGGCCTTGCTTGGCATCGGCGGCGCGGCGGTGCTGCTGGAAGCGCGCTCGACGCTGTTCGGGGTTGCCGCAAGCCCGCGATCCGTTCCGGCTGGCGCCGCGCCCGCTGATGATAGCGCGGTCTGGCTCGATCGGCTGGAGCAGGTCATGGAAGTCGACGCTCTCTGGCGCCGCGAGGGGCTGACGATCGGCGATCTCGCCGCGGCGGTTGGTCTGCCCGAGCACCGGTTGCGGCGTCTCATCAATGATCAGCTCGGCCACCGCAACTTCGCCAGCTTCGTCAACCAGCGCCGCATTGCCGAGGCACGGACGCTGCTGAGCGAACCCGCCAGCGCCGCGCGCACAGTGGCGAGCATCGCCTTCGATCTCGGCTTCGGCTCACTCGGGCCGTTCAACCGCGCCTTTCGCGATGAGACCGGCGTCACACCGACCGAATTTCGGCGCTTGGCGATGACCAATGTTTCGCCGATTCCCGAAAATCCTCGCTGATTTCGGAATCGGCCAGCATTGCCCACGGATCGGCGAGACCCGACGCCACCCTCAGATCAATAGGCGAACCACCAAATCAATGGAGGTTCGTTTATGTCGCCCGATTATCTTGCATCGATGGGCCAGCACTGGGTGCTGCTCATGCTCGGCGATGCCATTCGTTATGTGATTTTCGCCACCAGCGTGTGGCTGCTGCTGTGGTATGTTCTGGCGCGGCCGCTCGCCAACCGCCAGATCCGCAGCCAGCGCCCGCCCGCCCGCCAGCTCCGCAAGGAGTTTGTCTTTTCGATACGGTCGGTGATGATCTTCGCCACCGTCTCGCTGACGGCGAAACTAGCGCAGCAATACTTCGGCTGGTGGGATGGTCCCAAGATTGCCGAAAGCTGGGGCCCGGTCTGGTTCTGGGCGAGCCTTGTCCTGATGATTGTGGCGCACGACGCCTATTTCTACTGGGCGCACCGCCTGTCGCACCGCAAGGAGCTGTTCGCCTGGGTGCATCGGCGTCATCACCTCAGCAACAATCCGTCGCCCTTCACCGCCTATAGCTTCGATTGGCCGGAGGCGGTGCTGATGGGCAGCTTCGTGCCGCTGTGGGTGCTGATCGTGCCGACCGATTGGGTCGTGGTCGATCTGTTCGTGCTGCACCAGATTGTCCGCAACACGCTGCTGCATTGCGGGATCGAAGTGATGCCGGCGCGCCGCGACGGGCGTCCGCTGTTCGACTGGATGACCAGCACCACCCATCACGATCTCCACCATGGCAAGGTGGGCTGGAACTTCGGCCTCTATTTCACATGGTGGGACCGCTGGATGGGCACCGAACACCCAGACTACCACCGCCACTTCGCCGCGTCTGTGGGCCGTGCCGTGCTTGCTGACACCACGCCGGCTGCTGCGACTTGAGCCTGCGCGGGGCAGCATCTGCCTGCCCGCCAATCACCACCAAAATTCAGCACTGAAGGAACAAATCGATGAAATACTTGTGCATGTGTATCCTGGGCATGATCTGCCTGCTCTCGCCGCTCAACCCCGTGCATGCTTCGCCATTGCTCGGGATATGGATCGAGGACAACGGGCCGGGCGCTGCACGAATAGCGCCCTGCACTGAAGCGCCGCAGCGGTTGTGCGCGACTGGCTATGACCGTCTTCCCAATGGCAAAATCGGGCGGAAAGGTGCGGTAGTGCTGCGAGACCTCCAGCCGGACGGTAAGAACCGTTGGCGCGGCACCTATCTCGATGGCGATCGCAAGCTGCCGGCCACTGTCAGGCTTGTCGCCAACGGCAAGGTGACGATGCGCGTGTGCCTGCTCGTCTTATGCCAAACAGCAACCTACGCCCGTATCGGGGATTGAAGGCGCTAGCCTTGCCCGGTTGCACCATGTGGCTGGCTGAATTGTCCGATCTTGGTGACAATACAGCGCGGCGGTTGCGACAGAAGATCGCTACCGCCGCGCTTATCATCGCAATTTTCTTGTCGCCGTCTTAGTTGAATAAGCTTGAGCGCATCAGGTCGTATGCCTGGGAGACGCGCTGTTCAGAAGCGTGGCGCACCCCGATATCGGCGTGTCCGGCTTGGCAAGCTGGAAGATCCCGCACCTAACCATTCGGTCAATCTGGCATCCCGCAATGACCTCGGGGCAGTCTGTTAGTGCAATAGCGGCCCATCTCGCTGTAATTTTTGACTTGTTCTAAACTAGATGCACCGTCTCGGTCATAGCCCGAGGTCGCTCATTGCTGGGTGACTGTCGGGGCGGCGGCCGATTGGCCAGTGAAACTTGCGGTCGGTCTCGTTGATCGGATGTTCGTTGATGCTGGCGATCCGGCGCTCCATCAGACCCTCGGCATCGAACTGCCAGTTCTCGTTGCCATAGGCGCGGTACCACTGGCCACTGTCATCACGATATTCATAGGCGAAGCGCACTGCGATGCGATTGCCGGCGTGCGCCCAGACTTCCTTGATCAGCCGGTATTCATGCTCGCGCGCCCATTTGCGCGTCAGCAGCGCGGCAATCTCGGCGCGGCCGGTGACGAATTCCGCGCGATTACGCCACTCGCTGTTCTGGCTGTAGCCAAGCACCACCCGCCCGGGATCGCGGCTGTTCCAGGCGTCCTCGGCCAGCCGCACCTTTTCTGCGGCGGTTGCATCGGTGAAGGGCGGCAGGGGCGGGCGGCTCATGGCTGGTTTCCTTTCAGAAGAGCATTTTCGGCTTCAAGCTCCGCGATCCGTGCGTTGAGGCGTGCCAGCGCGGCGCTGACGTCGGCGGCGTTGATCTTCTGGGGAATGTGCTGCGGACAGTTCACATCCCATGCCGCGATTCGAAAGAGGATCGCCTGTTCGGGGCGGGCGCGGTAGCCTTCGGGCATCAGCTGCGCGATCAGCGCCGGATCATCGCTCACCTCGGCGCGGCCCCAGATCTTGATGCGGCGCTGGTGCGCGTAATCCATCAGGAACAGGAACGCCTTGTCGTTCTCGGCGAGGTTGCCGGTGCTGACATATTGGCGGTTGCCCACAAAGTCGGCGAAGGCGAGCGTGCGGGGATCGAGCAGCCGAATGAAGCCCTTGGGCCCGCCGCGGTGCTGGGCATAGGGCTGGCCATCGGCGGTGGCAGTGGCGAGATAGGCGGTATCGATCTCGGCGAGGAAGGCTTCGAGATCGGCGGTCGCCTCGGTCCGGAACCCGCCGCGCGCCTCCATCCGCGCATAGTTCTCGCGCGATCCGCGCGCAGTCTGGATGGCTTTGACAGTGGAGGTGAAAGCAATGTCGCTTGATGGGGTCATGGCGGGCACTCCGGCTCAACGGGGGCCCGGGCGCACCCCGAGGTTAAGGCGCGCCCGGATCGGCTTGTGGTCAGGCGGCGAAGCTGGCCTTGATTTCGGCAGCGACGGTCGCGGCGTTCTCGTCGAGCACGAAATGTCCGGCATCGAGCCAAACCAGCTTGGCCTGCGGCAGATCGGCGAGGAAGGCCTCGGCACCGGCGGCGACGAAGAAGGGATCGTGCTTGCCCCAGGTGATCAGCGTCTTGGGGCGATGGGTGCGGAAGGCTTCTTGCCAGCTGTCGTAAGCTGCGACATTGGTCTTGTAGTCTTCGAGCAGATCGAGATGCGCCGCATCATGGCCAGGCCGGTCAAGCAGCGCCTGGTCATGCGTCCAGTTATCGGGGCTGATCGCCGCGACATCCTTCGCACCGACCTCGTACTGGTAGCGGGTCGTCTCGGCGGAGAGGAACGCGCGCGCTCCGGCTTCGCTCGCCGCATCGCGCTTTTCCCACAAGGGCAGGAAGATCTGCACCGGCGCTTCGCCGACACCGGCCATATAGGCATTGGCGTTCTGGATCACGAAGCCGGCCACCGCCTGCGGGTTGCGGGTAAACAGGCGGAAGCCGACCGGACCGCCGAAGTCCTGCATATAGAGGATGTAGGCGGTCAGCCCGAGCTGCGCGATCAGGCCTTCGACATGATCGGTCAGATTATCGAAGCTGTAGTCGAACTCATCGGCTGAAGGCGCGTCCGACTGGCCGAAGCCGATGTAATCGGGCGCGATGACGTGGAACTTGTCCGCCAGCAGCGGGATCAAATTGCGGAACATGAAGCTGCTCGAAGGAAAGCCGTGCAGCAGGATGATGGTCGGATTCGAAGGGTCGCCGGCCTCGCGGTAGAACACTTGGCGATCATGGACGGTGGCGAACTTGTGGAAGGTCATGGGGGTTGTCCTTGGTTCCGGGGAGAGAGAAAGGTGGCGGGTGCCAATTGGGGGAATCGGCACCCGCCGAGGTTGGGGCTGCGGGTCAGGCAGCCCGATTGGCAGGCGCGCGGGCCTCGACCACGGGAAAGTCGATTGCGGTCTGGAAGGTGTTGTTGAACAGGTTGGTCCAGACATTGAGCGCGACGTGCTGGACGATCTCGATCACCTGCGCGTCAGAATATCCGGCGAGCTTCACCGCGGCGAAATCGGCGTCGGAGATCCGGCCGCGCTGGCGTGCCACGGTGGCGGCAAAGCGAACCGCGGCATCGGCCGTGGGATCGTTCGACGCGCCGCTGCGGTTGGCGGTGATCTCGGCATCATCCAGCTTGGCGAGATTGCGGCCAAGGTAGGTGTGCGCCGAGAGGCAGTAATTGCAGCCGTTGATCTCGGCGACGGCGAGCGCGATCCGTTCGCGGGTGGCGGCGGGCAGGCTGCCCTTGCCGAGCGCGCCGGACATGCCGAGGTAACCTTCGAGCGCCTGCGGGCTGGCAGCGATGGCGCGGAACATGTTGGGGACGCTGCCGAGCTGCTTTTCAACAGCGAGGAGCAGAGGACGCGAAGCCTCGGGAGCGTCGGCGATGGTGGCGGGGACGGGGATGCGGGTCATGGGTCGAGTTCCTTCGGCCGGGCGAGGGGGTTGGGGATCAGCTCGGCGAAGGCACAGATGGAACTTTTCGTTTTGTCCGAGTAGCCGCTAAGATTAGGAGGTAGACTTCCATGATTCGGAAGGTTCGATGGATCGGCTAGAGGCAATGCGCACCCTGATTGCGGCGGTTGACGGCGGCAGTCTGTCGGCCGCCTCGCGCGTGCTGGGCACTCCGTTACCCACGGTCAGCCGACGCGTTACTGATCTGGAGGCGCATCTTGGCGCGCAACTGCTCATCCGCACCAGCCGCAAGCTGATCCTGACCGAGGCTGGGGAGATGTTTGTCGCCAGCGCGCGGCGCATCATCGATGAACTTGGAGAGGCCGAGCGCGCGGCTTCTGGCGAATATCGCGAGCCGCGCGGCGAACTCATCATCACAGCGCCGATCCTGTTCGGCCGCCTGCACATTGCGCCGATCGTGCATGATTTTCTTGCCGCCTATCCGCAGGTCAGCGTCCGGCTGGTGCTGTCAGATGCGGTGATCGATATGGCCGAGGCGCATGTCGATGTCGCAGTGCGGATCGGCCGGCTGCCAGACAGCGATCTGATCGCGCGGACCGCGGGCCATATTTGCTGGGTGTTGTGCGCCCATCCCGATTATCTGGCGGAAGCGGGCGAGCCCGCAACGCCCGAGGATCTCGCCACCCACGATTGCATCGCCTTTGAAGGGCTGCAGACCCATCGCAACTGGACGATCGGCAGCGGTTCAGCGGCGCGCACTGTGGCGATCCGGCCGCGCTTTTCGGTCAATACGGCCGAAGCTGTCATTGAAGGCGCTATGGCCGGGCTCGGCATCGCCCGCGTGTTGTCCTATCAGGCAGCGGACGCGGTTGCGCGTGGACGTTTGCGTCCCATCCTGCACGGTTATGGCAGCGATCCGGTTGCAGTCAGCCTCCTGCACCAACCGCAGCGCGTCCAGCCCCTGAAACGGCGCGCGTTCCTCGATTTCGCAACCCCGCGCCTGAGCATCGCGCTTGGCAAGATCGAGCGCGCAATCGAGATGGCATAGGGCACCGACGGGCTTGACGTGCAGCGGTACCGAAGCGTGAGCACGCTGCGCACCGCGCTCGCCGGCAAATCCGACCGATGATTGCACGCAGGTCGTTCGGAACTCGAATCCTGATCGATCAGATCGAGCCTCGAGGCCGCACACCATAAGCCTGCAAGCGTGACCCTGAGGATGCGATAATGCCTCAGGCCTTTGATAAACAATGATTTTTTGAGAAATGGTGCCGCTTACGTGACTCGAACACGTGACCCCATCATTACGAATACTAGAGGACAGTTCCCATAAGGCATCAGAGCGTTTATTTTCATGGGTTTAGTATTTTGCATCGTTCTCATGATTTACATTGAGACCCAAAAGATGTTACCAAATCCTGTTACCAAGACGAAATGGTAACACGAGAACGGGATGGCCGAACGCCTGGCAGCGGCGACCATCCCTCACCAACACCGTCTTATGGGAGACGAGAATTGGCTAAGGGAACCTCTAGCACAAACTCACCGGTCATGTTGACCGACACAAAGGTGGCATCGTTCAAGCCATCCACGAGCGGAGGCGACGAATACCGGGACCTGAAGGTGACTGGCCTTCGCCTCCGGGTAGGATCGACCGGCAAGAAGACATGGCTCATCCGGGCGAGGGCTGGCGACAAGGTCGTCAACAAGAAGCTGGGCAACTACCCTGCAATGGGGCTGGCCTCTGCCCGATCAGCCGCCGAAAGGCTGCTGGCGGCCTTGGGGAACGGCGACGCGAAGGTCGTACATCGGACCTTCAAGGACGCCGCCGAGGCATGGGTCGAGCATATCTCCAAGACCAACAAAAGCTGGCAATTCCAGAAGCGATGCCTCGAACTCCACGTATATCCGAAGTGGGGCGACCGGAAGCTGATTGATATTCGGCGGGGGGACGTCCGCGAGTTACTGGATGGCCTTGAAGGCAGTATCCCCAACCGCATCCTAGCCACGATCCGGCCCATCTTCCGCTTCGCTCTGGCGAGGGACTGGATCGACGCCACTCCGGTCGAAGGGATCGAGCGGCCCAAGCCCGATAACCCAAGAGACAGAGTCCTCGACATGGACGAACTCAAGCGGATCTGGGCCGCATCCGGTCGTCTGGGCTATCCCTTCGCCGATTACGTCCGGGTCCTGATGCTCACAGGGCAGCGTCGGACCGAAGTCGCTTCGATGCGTTGGGAGCAGGTCGATATGACTGCCCGGACTTGGACTCTCGAAAGCGGCGACACGAAAAGCAGCCGCGCCCACCTCGTCCCTCTCTCAACCAGCGTCATTCAGATTTTGGAGACCCTGCCGAGGTTCGGGGACTTCGTGTTCACTACAGGGGGCGAGAGCCATATCTCCGGCTACGCGAAGATGAAGGCGCGCCTCGATGCCTTCATCGCGGCTGATGGCGATGAGCCCATGAAGCCTTGGCGACTGCATGACCTTCGCCGATCCGTGGCGACCCACCTTGTTCGCCTTGGCGTGCTTGAGGAGGTGGTGGGCAAGGTTCTGAACCATGCCTCGCAAGGCGTCACGGCCAAGGTTTACGCCCTTCACCGATACGAGCCTGAGAAGCGGAGCGCCTTGGATCGGTGGGCGGCAGAACTCGACCGGGCAGTGGGTGGGCGCCTTGAAGACAAGGTGGTCCAACTCCATGCCTGAACGCATCCGCGAACGGCTGGATGGCGACGACACGATTGCGGCCGCACAAATCCTGTCGTGGATCGCACGGCCTGATCGTCTGACCTCTGGCCTGTCGCTCCTGCTGCCCTCCGCCAAGAAGCCGAATAGGGTAGAGAGCCAGCGCCCCGCATTCCAAAAGGACTTCCTTCGAGGGCTAGAGGCAGGGAGATGGTTCAACGCGAAGGCTCTCGCCGCCGATCCGGATTGGGAGAGCAAAACCCTATTCCCGCCGGACCGCTCGACCACGCGGAAGATGGCAAAGCGATCAGTCGGCGGACTCGAAGTCGAGAAATCGAACGCAATTAAGCGGGTCTGGTCGAACCGGAAGCAGATCGCCCACCTTGCCAGCGCCGCGCGAACTGCCCTCGTGGCCAAATCCTTGGTCGATAATCTCTCCCTCGATCCTTGGGCCTTCGTCGCCGATCCCGACTGGGTTCAAGACGTAATTGACGAGGCAGAACGGAGGCTTGCCCTAGCCTGTGAGGTGGGCGCATTCGAAGCATCTGGCTTCCGTCAATTCCACCGGGGCAATTTTTGACATCACCCCGAGGGTAACTCGTCCCATATGTAGCACGACGCCATTCAACATCATGAGGCGTCAAACATGGTTCAGTTTCTCACCCCCAAGGCTGTATGCCAGCGCACCTCGCTAAGCCGTGGCACGCTAGACCGACTAGTTCAGGCAGGTCAGTTCCCTCCCCCGATGCGCATCACTCAACGTCGCCTCGCCTATGAGGCGTCGGCGGTCGAGGCGTGGATGCAGGGGCAGATCGACCAACGCCAGCAGGATCATGGCTAATGCAGAAACGCCGCCCCATGGGGAGCGGCGCTGTTCTGCTGGCAGGCGAACAGGCCCCTCCTACCAAAACCCGCCGCCGGTCGCCACCGCCCAAGGCCTTCGCGCATCCGACCCAGTTGGGTGAGGTCCGCCACTACCGAGGCCAACGATACGTGCTGCTTGAGGTTCACGACTACACCCGCCGCGAAGGTGGGCGATCCCACCTTGGCGAGTGGATCACCGACTGCGCCGAATGCGGCGTCCGATTCTCGGTCTTCGGGCCCATCAGGACGACGAAGTTCGTCCCCAATCGGCGGTGCCGCAAGCACCGCGCCCCCGGAGTGAGGGTAAAGACATGAACGCGACCCCCAACCCCATCAAGCATGTCGCCCCTGACGTCATGGCGGTCCTGCCCGATCCTATGACGGACGCCACCCGCTGGCTCGTATGGCGGGAGGCACCGCACCCCAAGAAGCAGGGCAAGACGATCAAGGTGCCGGTGTATTCGTCGGGCCACCAACGCAGCGGCCAGTTGGACACGCCCGACGACCTCGCCTGCCTGACCTCAATCCACGAAGCCTTGGCGGCCGCACCCTCGATCAAGGCGGGCGGGATTGGCTTCGCCGTGTGTGGCGACGGGATCGCGGGCCTCGACCTCGACGGCATCCTCGACGATGCGGGCGAACTGATCCCCACCCATGCCGGCTTCGATCTCGCCATCCGGGCAGAGATCGAAGGCATCTACATGGAGGTGTCCCCGTCCGGGCGTGGCCTTCGAGCCTTCGGCCCTTGCGACGACCCGACCGCCTATTCGTTCGAGGGCGTGGAATGCTGGGGCCAACGCCGCTTCCTCACCGTCACAGGCAGGGTCTGGGCCAACCCGAAGGGCTGGTCGAGCCTGAATGGCATTCGGTCATCGCTCAAGCGGCCCGTAGACGAGCGGCAAACGGGCCAAGGACTCGAAGGCTCGAAGCCTGAAGGGATTATCACCCCCAAAGTCCTAGACGAGCTAGCGAGCGCCCTACGCGCCATCCCCGCCGACGAACGGGAACTGTGGGTCAGGATCGGCCATGCACTGAAGACTCTCCCCGCCGACAAAGGCAAGGCCCTGTGGCTGGAATGGTCGGCCACCTGCCCGGAAAAGTTCGACGAGGCCGACGCCGAGGCGAAGTGGGCCACCTTCCGACCGAGAGAAACCGATCACAGGGCCGTGTTCGCGGAAGCGCAGAGACATGGGTGGGAGAACCCGGCCAAGCGCAAGGATCGGCAAGAGCCTTCCAGCCATGACGACCTCCGGTTCTATCCGGGGCCGAAGGAGTTGAAGGCGACCGAGTTCATTCTCGACGGCTTCCTTCCGGTCGGCGTGTCCGTGATCGCGGGGGCGTGGGGCGCCGGGAAATCCACGAACCTGATCCCGCTTCTCGCCTCAGCCGCACACGTGGCTCCGAAGGAATGGGGCTTCTGGCCTGCCATTCGCCGGAAGTTGATCTTGGTCACCGAAGCACTGGAGCAGGCGAGAGACACGATCTATTCGCTCTCCGAGGCCGAGGGGGCGGCATCGTGGGACGAGATATGGGACTGGATCGTCCTTTTCCGGGCGAGGCGAATGGCTCCAGAAGACCTCGCCAAGATGCTCCGGGCAGTGGTGGATGAGCACACCTACACCCTGCGCAACGGGTTTGTGGTCAATCCGGTCGTGGTCCTCGACACCACGGCGGCGAACCTCGACCTCGAAAACGAGAGCGACAACTCGGAAGTGTCGCAGGCCATGGCGGCTTTGAAGCAGTCGCTTCCGGGCGTCTCAATCGTCCTAGTCGGCCATGTCCCGAAGTCCTTGGCCCGCGCCGATGTGAACGACATGACCTTCCGAGGGGCTGGGGCGTGGGAGGCCGACGCAGTCGCCACCTACTTTCTTGTCCATGACGCAGGCACGAACACCCGTTTCCTTGCGATCCGCAAGTGCAGGTTCAACCCCTCCTACACCGAGATCGACTTCGGCCACGAAGCTGGATCGAAGATCATCGACACCCCGTGGGGCGAACCGCAAGCGAAGCACTATCTCCATGGCGTGCCAGCCAAGTCCGATGGCGAGGCCCGACGCGCCGCCCAGCAAGAGGTCCGCGAGGCGAAGCGGGAAGAGACTCGCGAAAGGGCCTGCACCCAGAGGCAAGAGAGCATTCTAACGGCGATCCGACATAGGGTTGGCGAGGCTCGATTGGTGACCCGTAAGGGGCTGCACGAAGACCTAGGAGGCAAGAGGGAATTGTTCTTTGAGGCTTTGAGCAGGCTGATCGAAGGTGGCCTAGTGGCCGAACACACCATCGATAGGTCTGTGTTTGGCCCCGACCTCAAAGGCCCCACGCCTACGATCCTTCTCCCGTCCGAAGTGGACCTAGACCTCTTCATCGCAAGCCGAGCCGAGGGAGGGGCAAATGGGAACCAGTAGGGCATTTCCCATGATTTTGGGCCGCCAAACCCCACCCTTCCGAACTGGCAGGAATAGGCGTTTCAACTGGTGCACTGGTTCCCAGACCCTAAGAAAACACAGGTGGGAACCAGTACCAGAGGGGAGACCCAAGGGTCTCTCCCCTCTGGATACGCTTCTAGTTCCCGGGATGAAGGGAACCAGTTGGGAACCAGTGGGAACCAGTGGGAACTTGGGAACCAGAAGGACCTCACCCCTGCCCGAATTGGGGTCGCCCTTGGGGGGAGGCGAAAACCTTGGGCCATTGGGACGCAGGACCGCCCACCGACCTCTTTTTTCACACACGCCGCCTCGGTTCACCCCGCGCAACTCCATGGAGGATTTGAAAATGACGCAATTTGACCCGCCGAAACACTTGTCGCCCGAGTCTGCCGCATGGTGGAACCAAGTCCTGTCCGATTACGCACTCGAACCCCACCACCTTCGCCTGTTGCAAGCCGCCTGCGAGAGTTGGGATCGGATGCAGCAGGCGAGGCAGGCTTTGGCCGACCATGGTGGCCTGACCTTCACCGACGAACGGGGTGTGATCCGATCCCACCCCTGCGTGGCCCACGAACGGGACGCGAGGATCAGCTTCGCCCGCCTCATTCGTGAACTCGACCTCGACTGTGGCCCGCCCAGCGAGACGCCTCGCCCGCCAGCCCTCACCAGCAACCGGAGGCCAACCGATGCCCGTTAAGCGGCGCACCAACAAACGGCGCTCGCGTGGGCGTTGGTCCGACGATCCGAAGGCGTGGGAGACCGTGTTCCAGACGGGCCACGACTTCTTTGGCGAGGTGCAAGCCCTGACCGGTCTGGTTGCGCCGCACCGCGCCAGCATGGGGCCTGAACGCAACGCCGCCGAGATCGCATGGCGCGAGGCCACGATGGACGCATGGCACAGCCTCGGCACCTCGTTCCTCGCCGCCCATCAGGGCGACAAGGAGCCTTGGGCGCTCACCCAGTTTGGCAGGCCTTGGGAGACCGATCCTGCCAGCCCCCGGCCCTTGTATCGACGGAGCCGCACCTAAGACCCGGGGGCGATGCCCTCACCCCGCAATGAGTAGAGAGAAGAAAGGAACAGATCATGAACGGCAAATGGATGGAGATGGGGGAACCGACCCCGCAGCAAGTGGAGATGACCCGCCGAGTGGAGCGCGCCCTGTGCGACGAACTCAACCTGTTGGAGCGTGAGGGCGTGCCCATGGCCTGCCTGTTGACCGCCCTTGGCATGGTCGCGGGCGACCTGATCATCTGCCAAGCCGGACCGCAGGCCGTGGCCCCTTGGTTCGAGAAGCAGGCCTCCATGTATCGCCGCCTCATCCCAACCCAAAATCACCTCAACTGACGGAGATTAAGAGATTTTCTTCCACCTGGGCTTGGTGTACATTCTCGCCGTTCCCCTCGGCATTCTGTGGCGGCTACCGTAACAGAACCGACCAAGGGCAACACCGATCTTGCCCGCTGCTGCAGCGTCGATCGGCTGAGAAACGGACCCATCAAGTCCGCAGCTGTGAGGCGCATATGGAATTCGCAGGCTCCCCTTTCGAGATCAAAGAACTCAACGACAGCGGCCGGATCGAGGGCCTGCTGGCTGGCTTTGGTGATGTTGACCACGGCGGCGACAAGCTCCTGCCCGGTTGCCTGACCAAGTCCCTCGCCAGCCGATCCTCGCCGCTCCCCATGTTGCTGCACCACGACATGAGACGGCCCATCGGCACGTGGAAGGAGTGGCAGGAACGCCCGGAAGGGCTGTTCGTCAAAGGCAACCTGACCCTGTCCACCCGCGACGGCCAAGAGGCCTACGCGCTCGCCAAGGATGGCGCCCTGACCGGCCTTTCGATTGGTTGGAAGCCCGTCCAAGGGGACGTCGATCCCCGCACTGGCACTCGCAGCGTGAAGGAGGCGATCCTGTTCGAGGGCAGCCTCGTCACCGTCCCCATGCACGACCGGACAAGGGTGAGCGCCATCAAGTCCATCACCAATGCCCGGGACATTGCCGAGATCTTGCAGGAGGCTGGCCTGTCTGGCCGCAAGGCCAAGATCGCTGCTGGCGCAGCATGGAAAAGCCTCAACGAGAACGACGACCCCTCGGACGACGAAATCCGAGAAATCCTCAACGCATCTGCCGCACGCATCGCGGCGCTTGGAGAATGATCATGAATGCACTGACGAAGAACTTCACCGACGCCGTGGAGCAGCAACTGGCGAAGCTGGACAAGGGCGTGCAGTCCGCCTTGCAGAAGGCTGGCACGGTCGAGGCCATCGTGGCCGAACTCGAACAGAAGATGGCCGTGCCGATGGGCGTCTATGCCCCGCCGCCTAGCTGGGGCCAGCAGGTCGCGGACAGCGATCAGGTGAAGGCCCTCGCCGGGATCGCCACCTCGCAGCCCGGACGCATCAAGGTCGAACTCAAGGACATCACCTCGGCCTCGAACTCTGGCGGCGCCCTCGATCCTTCGATGCGCGACACGCAGGTCAACCCCCTGCCCGGACGCCAGCCGCGCATCCGTGACCTGATGATGACCATCAACACCACGAACGGCAACGTGGAGTACGTGGACCAGACCACACGCACCAACAACGCCGCGCCGCAGGCAGAGGGCGCCCTCAAGGCCGAGAGCGCCTACGCATGGGAACTGAAGAACCTCCCGATCCGCACCATCGCGCACTGGACCAAGGCCAGCGTGCAGATTTTGGCCGACGCGCCCCAGCTTCAGTCGATCATCGACACGGAGCTTCGCTACGGCCTCGCCATCGCGGAGGAGAACCAGTTGCTCAATGGGGATGGCGTCAGCCCGAACCTCGACGGCCTACTGACCAACGCCGCCGCCTACGTGGCGGACTTCACCCCGACCAGCGAGACGATGATCGACAAGGTGGGGCTGGGGATGCTGCAGGTGACGCTGGCCGACTATGTCCCGAACGGCGTGGTCCTGCACCCGTCTGACTGGATGCGCATCCGCCTCCTGAAGAACGCCGATGGCGAGTATCTTCTGGGCGATCCGCAGTCGAACCCCAACCCCCTCCTGTTCGGCCTGCCTGTGGTGGCGACCACGGCCATCGCCAAGGACACGTTCCTCGTGGGCGACTTCCGCCGCGCTGCCACGCTGTACGACCGCGAACAGGCGACCGTAGCCCTGTCCACCGAAGATGGCGACAACTTCGTCCGCAACTTGGTCACGATCCGGGCCGAGGAACGGCTGGGTCTGGCGGTCAAGAACCCGACCGCCATGAGCCTTGGGGACTTCGGCAACGTCACCTGATCGAGTTCCGCTGGTCCCGATCCCCCTGCGACCAGCGGCATAAACCGGTTGGCTTTGGTCTTGGCCATCCGCGTTTCGTCAGGAGGGTGGGAGCGGTGTTGGTCTTAGCCGCTCCCACCCTTTATTGTGGGTGGGCCTAAACGACCTTCATGCTCATCTTGCTCTCAAACTCGACCAACTGCACATCGGTTGCATGTGCATCGCGAGCAGAGCGGAGCTTGTCGTCGATCTTGGCAGCTACAATAGCTCCCGCCACATCCTCTCCGTTGGCCAGATATTTTTTGACCCAGCCCATGTAGCGTGAAACTTGCCCGAAAACCTTGTCCGCGGAACGCCCCTTCTTTAGTTCCACAACAACATACTGGCCGGTCTTCTTGTCTCGCCCAAGCAGGTCAATCGGGCCCACCGTAGTGGAGTATTGCCTCCCAACGAGTTCAAGTGATCTACCCAAACGCCTGCCGAGATCGTCAAAGTTCTTCTCGACGTTATCCTCTAACGTCTTCTCGCTTATGAGCATGTTCTTGAACTTACGAACTTCGCTACTCGAAGCGCCCATTTCCTTGGCTGTGGCAGCAGCGGCTTCAATGTCATTGCGACCGACATAGACATCCAATGCAGTCTGCTTCGTTGGAACGGCATAGGGATCGCCCATCCATGCAACGAATTCCTTTTCGTTTGCGAAGGCGATGAAGGCCCCTTTCACGGCGTACTGTTCTAGGTATTTTCTGGCGTCACCGCGAATGCTCTTCAGTTTCAGATTATGTTTTTCGTCGATATCAATCAGATCCGAAAGCGTCCACATTCTAAGAGCGTAGCCCTCGTTGAGTTTGATTGTGTTGTAGATGGAACCGCGCCGGACCCCCGCAATTTTGTAGGCATCGCACTGCCGGACTACTTCAGCTTGTTCGGCCGCAGATAGTTCACGAAACTCGTCGATCAGTTCAGCTACCTTATCAACCTCGTTGATATTCTGAGCCTTGGCGACGAAAAGCCGATACTCGATCCGAGAGACGCTTCCCCCAACCGCCTGCAAAAGCCGAACAAGAAATGGCACGGGGTGTAGGCGAACCGCAGTGTGATCCCTCGATGCGATCAGTGGGTTAGAGAATTGGTAGCGCAGCGCTTGCCGTGCCAGAACGGCGGGGTCGCTCGACTTTAAGAACTCGTTGCCCGCGTCGGTGATTACGATTTGGTCGTCCGGATCAACCCATGCAAGACCAAGCACCGCTACGACCTGCTTGAGCATGCGCGCGAGTGGCGCGCCCCCTTCGTCCCATTTATCTGCGGCGCCCGACACACCCTCATCGTTGAGCCGCTTTACGAAACTGGCTTGGAGGTCTCGCCAGGCCCCTTTGTGCTCGAACTCTTTGAGGACCTTGAGCCGCGACGCCACGCTCTCTACCGTTACGGCGAGGCCTTTCGGTTGATACCAATAGGCAAGGCTCGTGCCGTACTCGCGGACGAAGCGCTTCCACTGAGGTGACAACTGTGGCCGAGGAGCCTTCGCCACTAGACGAGCTTCGGCTGGTCTTCTTCCGAAGGTGCCGGGGCGCTCCGCCCATAGGTCTTGCGCTTGTGCTTGCTCACAGCCTCTGCCCCTGCCGTTCCGGCCTCTTCGAACAACATTCGAATAAGGTCATCTTTATTAGGGTATTTTGCTCGTCCGACAAGTAGCAATGGATCGCCCGGCTGAGCGTCACGCAAGCGCTTTTCAGCAAACCGGAGATAGCCCGGATTGATGTCGATGCCGATCCAACGACGGTTCATGCTCTTGGCGACAACACATGTGGTGCCCGTTCCGACGAAAGGATCGACGACAATTTCGCCGGGGAAATCTTCGCTAGCGCCGAAAGAATAGAGCTTCATCAGCCGCGCTGGTAGCTTTTCGGGGAATGGGGCTGGGTGCCCTTCCTCTCGTTTCACATCCTCGGGATACATGAACCAGACTTGTTGGGCGAGGTCCATCCATTCGAGGCGCGATAGCTTGTTTGCCTCTTTGGCGGACTCACCGAACTTGGGAGGCTTGCCCGGCTTCACATATACATTGATGAACTCGATGGTATTATTTTCGAGGATGTTTCCGGGGTAGGGGTAGCTCCCGAACATCATTTTCGAAGTCTGTTTTTGCCAGATGAAGAGGCTGTACCGCTCAAGGTCGGTTTCCGCGAGAATCCGCGCCTCATTGTCAAAGGCAATGTTCTTGATGTGCCGTGTGTGCTGCTCGATCACGTCCTTTGGGATAGGCATGATGGGGGCGTTGATGCACAGTTTGCCATTCGGCCGAAGGACACGAGCGCACTGCGCCCAGACCAGCATCATGTCGTCGAGATATGACTCATAGGTGGGCCAATCTGCCGTCTGCCCCTCGTACTCCACCGCTGTCCAATAGGGAGGGGACGTGATTATCAGGTCCACTGATCCGTCGGGCCAACCCGCCATTACCTCTGCGGCATTACCAGCAACAAGCTTGCCCACATAGTCGTCGATTGAACCTGCGTCGCCGGTCTGCGTAGTTTGGGGCTGGGGCATTTGTTCTCCGCGACGACTCTTAAATCTCGTAGTGGCTGGGTGCTATAGCGGCAGAAAATGAACCTGCCCACGCCCGAGTTCCCAAGCAACCGAGCCACGGCCAAGTTACCAATGCGTTACCACAGGGCGGCTTGGTAACCGCCCTGCTTCATCCAATATATTGTTTTATAAAGGAAAAATGGTGCCGCTTACGTGACTCGAACACGTGACCCCATCATTACGAATGATGTGCTCTACCGACTGAGCTAAAGCGGCACTCTGGTTGCCGCCCTAATTCGCGCTGGCGGCACGCGCAATGCAAAGGTGGAGGCCCGAGCCGGAATCGAACCGGCGTGCAAGGATTTGCAGTCCTCTGCGTAACCACTCCGCCATCGGGCCGAGCCATCCGGGGCACAGGGCTCCGGACAGAGCGGGCGCACTAGCGATTCGGGGCGGCCTTGGCAATGTGTGATTGCGGGGCGGATGGTCTGCGGCTTGAGCCAGCAAGCCGCCTTCCGCAACGTCAGTCTGGACGACGCCAGCCTTGCGCGGCATGGCACGGGGCATGACAATCGCCAGCCTGCTCGAACCTATTACCGGCCAGCCCGGCCCTGCCCGCCTCACCCATGCCGCCGACTGGCTGCAGGGGCGCACGCTCTATGGCGGGGCCTCGGCGCTGGTCGCCTACACCATGGCCACCCGCGCCTTTCCCGGCCTGCCGCCCTTGCGCGCCGGGCAAGTCGCGTTTGTGGCGCCAGTGGGCGAGGACATCACATTGAGCGCCGAGATGATCCGCCAGGGCCGCAGCGTCACGCAGGTGCGCAGCGAGATCCGGGTCGACGGCAAGCTTGCCCTCTCCGCCTTCTGGCTGTTTGCCGAGGGGCGCGAGGCCAATGCCTTCCATCCCTCGGCCATGCCCGAAGACTGGCCCGGCCCGCCCGAGGACAATGCCGAAGTCACGCACAGCTTCGCGCCCGCCTTCGTCGCCAAGAATTTCGAGCTTCGCCACGGCCAGACAAAGGGCGAGGATCGCGGCGCCACCGTGCGGCGCTGGGCGCGGTTGACCGAGGCGCATGATCTCGATCCGGCCGCCAAGCTGGTGCTGATGGGCGACGTCATGCCGCCGGGCGCCATGCGGGCGATGCAGCGGCAAGGCCCGATCAGCTCGATCAACTGGTCGTTCAATGTGCTCGATCCCGACAGCCGTTCGCGCGATGGCTGGTATCTGGCAGAGAACGCCAGCCAGCACGCAGATAGCGGCTATTCGTCGGAGCGGCTCAGGATGTGGGACGCGGACGGCAAGCAGGTGCTCGACGGGCTGCAGAGCGTGGCGGTGTTCGGCTAACCGGACAAAGGTGACACCCTGTCCGGTTTGCAAAACCGGAGTTTATTGTTCGAATCGAGTGCCTTAGCCGCATTTTCGCAGCGCGGACGGACAGGGGGAACGCGCGCAAAATCGCGCTTGCAAAAGTAAAGCGATGTTCATGACGATAGGAAAGAGCCGAAGTGAGGCTACGCGGCGGAGCGGGAGTAGGAAATCGCCGCTATCGCCCTGCCCGCGCCAAAGCCTGTCATTCGGCTAGCGACCCCGTTGCGGCCGGTTGGATCGCCAACGTGGCCGTTCCGAAAAGCCGCCTTGACGATCTGGCCGAACTAGCCCGCAGAAAATCTGACTGAAATTGACTCCAAGGTATCGGCCGGGCATGCACTAACGCTATGCAATTCGATTTCTTCGCGACCGACGACGACTTACTAACCGTTTGGCGATTGATCTACGATGCCCCGGATATGAAGATCTTCGAAAGCTATTCGCAGCCCGATCAGACCAACCAATGGATTGGCGGATGGGATGAATTTGTTGCTATCTACAAACAATACAGAGGCCTCGCTGCTTGGCCAGCGGATGTTGGTGGTGAGCCTCGCGCCAGATGGGTCGAATTTGAGCCCAACACGCAAATCAAACTTGGAGGCAAGGGCCGTACAGTTTTAGAAAGCCCAGCGATAATTGATATGATGTCGCTAGGTGTAAAAAGAGCCTGCCTCGCCAGCTCTTGTATAAAGTGCTGGAATGAAAAGGGTGCACGACAGCGCTCATCCTTCCCTGAGGAATTTTGCGACGAAGTGGACTGGCGTCAATTTCGGACAAAATTTGCAAAAATTCAGCGTCAAATCATAAAGATGTGTCCCGCCAAGCTTCGCCAAGTACCGATCATGCCTGATGCATTCGATAAGTTTCGGGACGGCCAGATCAAGCTTTGGAATTGGGGTGAGGAATGTGAATTCCCTTCAGAGTTCGTGTCAATTATCTAAAATTCCTGTGCGACGGTAATGCAGTTATTCTCGAATCTCTTTTTTGAAGTTCGAGTGTCGGATTTGACCAGCCCTGCGTCGAAAGCCGCTATTCCGCTCCCCACCCACTTCCGGTCGTCCAAACTTGGCGCAGAGCTGCCCATAAGCGGACCCGCCGTGCGCTTACACGTCCTCGAAGTTCGGCTTCCTGCGCTCCATTTCCGCCATCACCGCCTCGACCTGATTGCGGCTGCGCATGATCGCGTGTTGCTCGATGCTCTCTTCCATCAGGATCGCATCGGTATCGCGCTCATGCATGTCGGCCTGCAGCCGCTTGGCGGCGCGGATCGCGTGGGGGTTCTTAAGCGCAATTTTGCGGGCGATGGCGAGCGCGCGTTCGCGGGGGTTATCGTCGACGTGGGTGGCAAGGCCCAGCGCCTGCGCCTCGGCCCCGGTGAATTCGCGGTTGGTGTAGATCAGCTCGCGCAGCACATCATCGCGCACAAGGCCGCGCCACAGCACATAGCCGCCCATATCAGGGACGAGGCCCCACTTCATTTCCATGATCGCCATGCGGGTTTCGGGATGGACCACGCGAATGTCCGCCCCGCTGGCGATTTGCAGCCCGCCGCCAAAGCAAACGCCGTGCACCGCCGCGATCACCGGCACGGGGAGCTTCCTCCACTGCATCGCCACCTGCTGCGCGCGGTTGGAATTGCCATAGGTGCGCTCGGTCAGGCTCGGCTCGTCCTCGGCCGGCTTGCGCGCAAAGTTGGACAGATCAAGCCCGGCGCAGAACGCCCGGCCCTCCCCCGATAGCACCACCACGCGCAGGCCCTTCATGCGCTGCAATGTGCTGCCCGCCTCGATGATGCGCTGAAACATCTCCGGATCGAGCGCATTCATCTTGTCCGCGCGGGTGAAGCGCACTTCGGCGACGCCGTCCTCGTCCAGCTCGATCGCGATCCGGTCGTTGGTGGTCATGATGGTGGCTGGCATGGCGAAAGGCGATCCTTCGAAAAGCGTCTCAATCGGCCTCAGCCTCGCCGATTCCCGGCCCCAAGTCCAGTGTCCTAGGCCCCCACGGCGCGCGCCAGCCGGAAATGGCCCGGACCGGGCGGGGCATCGAGGAAATAGCCGCCATCAGGGTGCGTGGCGAGGATCCGCGCCAGACCGAAGGGTTCCAGCTTCGCCCGCACCCGCGCGACATGCACCGCAACGCTGTTTGTTTCAGGCTCGAAGGTGATGCGCCACACATCGGCAAGCAGCTGGCGGCGGGTCAGACGCTCACCCGGCTGCTCGGCGAGCCGCCACAAGAGCTCGAACTCGCGCGGATGCAGCCCGAGCCAGCGATCTTCCACCCGGCCATCGCGGTGAAACAGATCGAGCGTCACATCGCCCGCCTCGCGGAAGCGCGGGATCAGCGTGTCGCTATCGGGAAACAGGCCGTTGGCACAAATCGAGTTCACAGCAATCCCCCTGCGCGCATGGAATAAACGGCCTCGTCGGTGAAGATGAGATGGTCGATCAGGGCGATGTCGAGCGCCCGTGCCACCTCCGCCAGCCGGCGGGTCGCGGTGATATCGCTTCCGCTCGGGCGGCAATGGCCCGAGGGGTGGTTGTGGGCGAGGATGATACCGCGGGCGTCGAGCCGCAGCGCCTCGCCAAAGATCTCGCGCATCCGCAAGGACAGCGCACCCATGCTGCCCATGCCGATGCTCGCATCACCGAGCTGGCGCTGCCGCGCATCGACGAACACGACATGGCAGCGCTCGTGATAGCTGCCGGGCGCGAGCACCATTGCGCGAAGGTAAGCAACCAGCACCCCGAGCCGGGCTTCGGGCCGGTTGTCCGCCACGGCCCGCGGCATCAGCGCAGCGATCACCACGGTGCATCCCCGAGGGCGCGGCGGGCAGGTTCATGCGGCATGGTTGGTCTTCCCCGCAAGGATCAGGTCTGGAACAGCGGCAAACCCTGACGGGTGCTGCGCCAGTCGCGATAGGTGCCGAAGCGGCGCTCGCGCCGGATGTGGCGCACAAAACCGCTCAGGATCAGCAGAAGCTGGCAATAGGACGGCCCGACAATCAGCAGCACCAGCGCAATCAGCGAAATCCCGGGCACGACGTCCTTGATCAAATGCGCGCCGAGCGCGACGAACTGGAACCCGGCGATCCACAAGGGATAGTTGCGATTGGCGTTGAGCGCGACGATCGTGAAGCCCGCTGCGGCGGCAAGGTCGAAACTCAGGTAGACCCACGCATAGGGCCCCGCTGTCGGCACCCCGGCACCGAGCGGCGCAAGCAGATAGACCGGCAACACCATCGTACCGACGAACAGCCCGATCAGCCAGCGCTCGGGGCCGCCGCCCCAGCGCCAGATCGCCAGCGCCAGAAGCACGCTGGAAATGTGCTGCACATCGGCACGATAGGTGTTGAACAGTTCGAGCATCCGGTGCTTGCGCTCAGGCGTCCTGCAACACGCCGCCAACCGGCGCATCGGCATTCGCATCGGGCGGGATCACGGTCGGCAACCCGGTGTCGCCGCCGGCGTGGACGCGGGCGACCTTGCTGAGTTCGTCATGCACACGCAGCAGGTTGTTCGACATCGCCAGCGCCGAGCTTTCCGCTTCGGTCAGACGCACCAGAGCGCGCTGGCCGGTGTGGACTTCGACTGCGGGGTTCTGACGCGCGGCCAGCATCGCCTGCTTGAGGCGGGACATGGCGATGATCGATTCGTCGGCAAGCGCTTCGGCTTCACGGATCAGCTTCTTGAGATTGTAGGCGTCGGTCATGATACGGTCGTTCATCGAGGGTCTCCGGCGCACACCGCTGCTCAGCTGGTGGCGGCTATCTGGTCCACGGAGATGGTCGCCTTGCCGTCTGTCACCTCGCTCAGGGTTCGCGCCGCGGTGATGGTCAGCACCACGGCAGCCAGAATCCCCGATGCGATCCCGAGGATCGCCCCCAGGCGGAACAGGACGGCATGCTCGCCATCGAGCACTCCGGGGACGACCCGCGGCTCACCCGGCCTGAGCCAGGGTGCCTGTTCGAAGAGCGGCATCGCGTCGCTCATCACCAGTCTGCCGGGGTCGTCCCGGCTCAACTGGTCGGCAAAAATCGCTCCCGGCGGTATCTGCTTTTTCATGTATGCAGCTTCGCTGAAGGCCTTGGGAGGATCGGTATCCGGGTTGTCCCCGAGCAGCCCTTCCATGCGGTCTTCAACACCGGGCACATCGGCCGGAGCATCAGCCGGTGCGGGCGGGAGCGTCGCGCGGTAATTCTCTACCAGCTCGCCCAGACTGGCGGCTGCGTAGACATCCTTGAGCGCGCGAATGTGCTGATTGATGCGGGTTTCGGACACGCCGAGTTCCTGCGCGATAACCTTGATCGGCACGCGTCGGTCGATACGTTCCATCACGGCTTGCTGCCGGTCGGTCAGCCGCCTTGCGGCTCCGGACAACATGGGCTTCTCCATCAGCTGCGACCCCGGGTTAGCATACAGCGTAACCCAAACGGGTAACGAATGCACCGGGTTTGGAGCAAATTGCAGCTCAAGCCGCCGAACTGTTGACTCCAACCGACTGAAGGTAGCGTTTGATGTTGCGCGCCGCCTGCCGCAGGCGCTGCTCGTTTTCGACCATGGCGATGCGGACATAGCCCTCGCCGTTCTCGCCATAACCCACGCCCGGTGCGACCGCGACCTGCGCCTGGGTGAGCAGCTGCTTGGAGAATTCGAGGCTGCCCATCGACTTCAAGGCTGGCGGAAGCGGCGCCCAGGCGAACATCGAGGCCGGCGGCGGCGGGATGTCCCATCCAGCCCGCCCAAACGCCTCGACCATCACGTCGCGGCGCTTGTGATAAAGCTGGCGGTTGCTCTCGATAATGTCTTGCGGGCCGTTCAACGCGGCGCAGGCGGCAGCCTGGATCGGCGTGAAGGCGCCGTAATCGAGGTAGGACTTCACCCGCGTCAGCGCCGCGATCAGCTGCTTGTTGCCGACCGCAAAGCCCATCCGCCAGCCGGCCATCGAATAGGTCTTGGACATCGAGGTGAATTCGATCGCGACATCCTTCGCGCCCGGCACCTGCATGATCGAAGGCGTCGGCTTGCAATCGAAATAAAGCTCGGAATAGGCGAGATCGGAGACGACCCAGACCTGATTCTCTTTCGCCCAGGCCACCAGCCGCTCGTAGAAGGCCAGATCGACGATCTCCGAAGTCGGGTTGGACGGATAGCTCACCACCAGCACGCTGGGGCGCGGCACGGTGAAGTTCATCGCCCGGTCGAGCGATTCCCAGTAATGCTCGTCAGGCGTGGTCGGCACCGAACGGATCGTGGCGCCGGCAATGATGAAACCGAAGGTGTGGATCGGGTAGCTGGGGTTAGGCGCAAGCACCACATCGCCCGGCGCGATGATCGCGGTGGCGAGGCTGGAGAGGCCCTCTTTCGAGCCCATCGTCACCACCACTTCGCTTTCGGGATCGAGATCGACGCCGAAGCGGCGCGCGTAATAGCCCGCCTGCGCGCGGCGCAGGCCGGGGATGCCCTTGGACTGCGAATAGCCATGCGCATCGGGCTTGGCCGCGACTTCGCACAGCTTGTCGATGACGTGCTGCGGCGGGGGCTGATCGGGATTGCCCATGCCCAGATCGATGATGTCCTGCCCTTCCAGACGGGCCGCGTGCCGCATCGCATTGACCTCGGCGATCACATACGGGGGCATCCGCTTCATGCGGTAGAACTGGTCATTCATCGCGATTCATCACCTTGTCATGCGCAAGCGTTGATGCAGGCCTGCGCCAATTTCTCCCTAGGCGAAGTGCGCGGGCCGTGGGAAGGCGTTTTCGGCAATTGCGGCTAGCCCGGATTGGCGGCACTAGGGGATAGCGGCGCGCGCGGGGCCGGCATGAGCAAGGAACGATCAGGCTATGGCACATGATACCGATCCGATGGCGGCGGCTGGAGAGAGCCTCAAGGGCTTTTTCGATATGCAGGGCGAAGCGATGCGCGAACTGTTCGCCAATGCCATGGGAGGCTCTGCCGGCGGTGCGATGACGCCCGAAGCGATGCAATCGCTGATGCCGCAGGGGATGGATGCCGGCGAGCTCGGCGAATGGGCCAGCGCAGCCACGCAATTGCAGCAGCTGTGGCTCGATTTTGCGGCCTATCAGGCGAGCCAGGCGGCCGAGAAGGCGACCAAGGGGGGCTTGGGGGGCAGCACGATGCTCGATCCGGCGCAGTGGCTGGTGCTGTCGCAATCAATGCTCGGCCAGATGCCCAAGGATCTGTTCGCTGCGCAGGCCAAGCTTGCTCAGGATTCGGTGCAATTGTGGCAGGGCGTGGCGCAATCCTTCTTTGCCGGCGCTGCCACCGGCGCGCCGAGCGAGGCGCCCGAGGCGGCCAGCCTGCCCAAAAACGACCGGCGCTTTGCCGATCCCGCGTGGCGCGCGCACCCCGCCTTTCTGCTGCTGCACCAGACCTATCTGATGCTGGCCGACTATTTCCGCACCTCGGTGAAGAACATGGAAGGGCTCGATCCGGTCAAGCGCCAGAGCCTCGAATTCGCGGTCAGCGCGCTGGCCGAAGCGATGAGCCCGGACAATTTCCTGCTCACCAATCCGGTGGTGATGAAGCGCACGGTCGAAAGCCGCGGCGGCAATCTGGTGCGCGGGATGCAGCACCTCATCAACGATCTGAAACGCGGGCAGCTGACCCACACCGATCCCGATGCCTTCCGGCTGGGCGAAAACCTCGCCGCGACGCCGGGCAAGGTGGTGCATGAAACCCCGCTGTATCAGCTGATCCAGTATTCGCCTTCGACGCCCGAGGTGCTCGAAGTGCCGCTGATCATCTTCCCGCCGTGGATCAACCGCTTCTACATCCTCGATCTGACGCCCAAGAAGAGCTTCATCAAATGGGCCGTGGATCAGGGCCTGAGCGTGTTCGTGGTCAGCTGGAAATCGGCTGATAGCAGCATGGGCGAGGTGGTGTGGGACGATTACATCCGCGCCCAGATGGAAGCGATCGACCATGTCCGCGCGCGTCTGGAAGTGCCGCAGGTGCACACCATCGGCTATTGCGTCGCCGGCACTACGCTGGCGGCCACGCTGGCGATCCTTGCGCGCCGCGGCGAGGCCGACAAGGTCAAGAGCGCGACCTTCTTCACCGCGCAGGTCGATTTCGAGAAGAGCGGCGATCTCAAGCATTTCATCGACGAGGGCCAGCTCAAGATGATCGACCAGCTTTCGCCGCAGGGCTATCTGGACGGGCGCTATCTTGCCGCGACCTTCAACGCACTGCGCGGCAAGGACCTGATCTGGAACTACGTCGTCAACAATTACCTTTTGGGCGAGGACTATCCGGCCTTCGACCTGCTGCACTGGAATGGCGACGTCACCAACCTGCCCTCCAAATGGCACAATGATTACCTGCGCGATCTCTACCGCGACAACAAGCTGGTGGTGCCCGATGCGCTGAGCGCCGACGGCACGCCGATCGATCTCACTCGCGTAACCACACCCGCATTCGTGCAGGCGGGGCGCGAGGATCACATTGCTCCGGCCGAAAGCGTGTGGCGCATCACTGAACACTTCAAGGGGCCAACGGAGTTCCTGCTCGCCGGATCGGGGCATATCGCCGGCGTGGTCAATCCGCCCGCAGCCGGCAAATACCAGTACTGGCTGGGCGATAGCAGTGCGCCTTCGCTCAAGGCCTTTGTCGAAAGCGCCGAAGAGCACCCGGGCAGCTGGTGGCCGCATTGGCTCGGCTGGCTGCACCAGCAGTCCGACACGCGGGTTCCTGCCACCGGCAAACGCGCGCCGGGCGGCAAGGGCGATTCCGTGATCGAAGACGCGCCGGGACGCTATGTGAAGACGCGCTGATGGCGCGCTGCTTCATCAAGGATATGATTTAGAACGGTTTTCAGTATTATTGTGCGCTGCACAAAAATGCTTGACTTCGCAGTCGCAATGCCTATTTTGTGCAGTGCAACATGAAGCGAGGTCATCATGTCCGAAGTTGAAAACACTCCCGTCGCCAAGATCGATGCCGCTGCCGAAAAGGCCTACGCCGAAGCATCGGCCAAGGCTGTCGAAGCGCCCAAGGTCGTAACGGCTCCTGCCAAGGCTGCCGCCAAAGCGCCGGCTGTGAAGAAGGCTGCCGCGCCGAAGAAGCCGGTTGCCAAGAAGCCGGTCGCCAAGAAGGTCGCGGTCAAGAAGCCTGCGGCGAAGAAGGTTGCCGCCAAGAAGATCGCCGCGCCCAAGAAGCCGGCCCTGGTGAAGAAGGCCGCCGCCAAGGCGACCAAGCCCGCCGCCGCTGCCAAGACCAACCCCGTTATCAAGCTCAAGGATACCATCATGGCCACTGCCAAGAACGCCGACATCACCGCCACCGCCAAGGACATGCTTGCCGACGTCCAGACGCGCGCCAAGACTGCCGCCACCACCGCCTACGCCAAGACCGCCGTTCTGGCCGGTGAAGCTGGCGAATTCGGCAAGGCCAACGTCGACGCCGTCGTCGAAAGCGGCAAGATCTTCTTCGCCGGCGCGCAGGAAATCGTGAAGAGCGACATCGAAACCGGCAAGACCGTGATCGAAACCGTCACCGAAGACGCCAAGAAGGTCGCCGCGATCAAGTCGCCGACCGAACTGATGCAGCTTCAGGGCGAAATCGCCCGTCGCAACTTCGACGCGCTGGTCTCGTTCGGCTCGAAGCGCACCGAAGCCTGGGTGAAGCTCTACAACGACGCTTTCGCCCCGATTTCGAACCGCGTCAGCGTCGCCGCCGAGAAGATCAAGAAGGCTGCGTAAGCAAACCAGTTTCTGAGCCGGGCCTCTCTCCTCTCTCTCCCAACCCGGTTCACGAAAGCGCGCTGAAAAGCGCCGGGCCGGCCAGACCAACGTCTGGTCGGCCCTTTTCTTTTGGCACTGAGCGCGCAGCAACTGCTTGCGCTCGCCTGCGCGAATCCCATAATGGAGGCTCATGCCGAACCTGACCGTTCTCACCCCCGCCGCTGGCGCCGAGCTGCTGCTGTTGCCGCTTGGCCAAAACGTGCGCGCAGGCGACGAGGATGATGGCAAGGATGCCGGCGGCTCCGGCGGCAGCCAGATCGGGATCGCAACCAAGACTCGCGCCAAGGCCAAGAAGCCGAGCCAGTACAAGGTGCTGATGCTCAACGACGATTACACCCCGATGGAATTCGTGGTGCTGGTGCTGAAGCGGTTCTTCAGCATGGATCTGGAACAGGCCACCCGCGTGATGCTGCACGTTCACCAGCGCGGCGTCGGCGTGTGCGGGATCTTCCCCTATGAAATCGCCGAGACCAAGGTCAATCAGGTGATGGACTTCGCGCGCCAGAACCAGCACCCGCTGCAATGCACGCTTGAGAAAGCCTGACCGGCCGGCCATGCGCCAGCCCCACCATCCCGAGCCCGAGCCCGTCCTCGCCGTGCAGGAAAGCGTGTGGGACTACCCCCGCCCTGCCATCGCCGAGCCGACCGCCCGCCATATCCGTATTGTCCATCAGGGCGCGGTGCTGGCCGACACCCGCGCGGCGTGGCGCACGCTCGAAACCTCCCACCCGCCGACCTACTACATCCCGCAATCCGACATCGCGATGGCGCACCTTGCCGCCAATCCCGCGCGCTCGATCTGCGAATGGAAGGGGCAGGCCGCCTACTGGGATGTAATCATCGGCGACAAACGGATCGCCAGTGCGGGCTGGAGCTACCCCGCGCCCACCCCGCCCTTTGCCGGAATCGCGGGAGACATCGCCTTCTACGCCGCCCCGTTCGATGAAGTTCTGGTCGATGGCGAACAGGTGATCCCGCAACCCGGCGGGTTCTATGGCGGGTGGATCACATCGCGCGAGGCCGGGCCGTTCAAGGGCATTCCCGGCAGCCGGTTCTGGTAAATCCCCCGCTCATCAGTCGTGCTCCAGAAATTGGGGGCATGACGCGCAGGCCGACACGCGCTAGGGCGCTGAAACCATCGACGGAAACACGCCGCAAGTGCCCAACCTGATCCCCAGCATCGATCGCTATATCCTGCGGCTCACGCTGGTGCCGATGTTGGCTGTCTTCGCGCTCGCCGCATCGCTGCTGATGCTCGACAAGATGCTGCGCCTGTTCGATTTCGTCGCGGTTGAAGGCGGGCCGGTGGCGGTGGTGTTCAAGATGCTGGGCGCGCTGATCCCCGAATATGCCAGCCTTGCGATCCCGCTGGGACTGCTGCTCGGCGTGCTGCTCGCCTTCCGCAAGCTTGCCACCACCAGCGAGCTCGACACGATGCGCGCGGTCGGCCTGTCCTATAACCGCCTGCTGCGGATGCCCTATATCATCACGCTGGTGCTGCTGGCGGTGAATGTCGCGCTGGTGTTCTACATCCAGCCGATCAGCCGCTATTATTACGAGCAGATGGAATACGAGCTGCGCTCAGGCGCGCTGGGTGCCTCGATCAAGGTCGGCGAGTTTACCACGCTGGCGGACCGGATGGCGCTGCGGATCGAGGAGAGCGAGGATGAAGGCCGGCGGCTGATCGGCATCTTCGCCCGCGTCTCCAACGACAAGGGGCAGGTGCTCTCGATCTCCGCGCGCGAAGGGGCGTTCCTTGCCACCCGCGACAATCCCGACACCATCATCCTGCGCCTGACCGAAGGCACGATCGTGCAGGACACAGGGGTGCGCAAGAACGGCAGCTATACCCCGCGCGTGCTCAGCTTCAGCCGCCACGATCTGCCGATCGATCTGCCCGCAATCGAGAAATTCCGCGCCCGCGGCGATGCCACGCGCGAATATATCCTGCCCGAACTGCTGAGCATCGGGTGGAGCGCCAAAAGCGCCCCGCGGGAACGCGATGCCAGTGTGGCCAGCTTCAATTTCCGGCTGGTCGAGATCGTGATGATGATGCTGATGCCGCTTCTGGCGGTGGCATTGGCGATCCCGCCCAAACGGTCGACCAGCGCGCTGGGCGTGTTTGTCTCGATCGTGATGGTGGTCGCCTATCACAAGGTCAATCAATACGGCGAGGATGTCGCTGCATTGGGCCGGCTCGATCCGATCCTCGCGCTGTGGGTGCCTTTCGTGATCTTCGCCGCGCTGATCCTGTGGATGTATTACCGCGTCGCCTATGTGCCCGGCGGACAGGCGATCGGCGCGCTGGAGACCGCCTTTGCCAAGCTGTCGAAGCGGGTGACCAAACTGTTCACGCGCAGCCGTCCAAAGAGCTACCCGGCCGTGCCCGAACTCACCGCGACAGCCCCGGCAGAGTAGGCGGCAATGCAACTCGATTTCTTCCCCTCGCGCACGGTGACGCTCTATCTGGCGAAGCTGTTCGTGGTGCGCATCTTTGCGGTGCTGATCATGCTGGTGCTGGTGCTGCTGGCGCTCGATCTGCTGGCGGCGACGGGCGATATTCTCGCATCGCCCGGCAATGGTCAGGCGGAGATCGCGAAATATGCATCCTTGCGCACGCCGCAGCTGGCTTCGCGTTTCCTGCCCTATTCGGTGCTGCTGGCGACACTGATCACGCTGGTGACCTTGAACCAGAACAGCGAAGTCGTGGCGATGAAGGCGGCCGGGATGAGCGCGCATCAGGTGCTCGCCCCGCTGCTGCTGACCGCCGCGCTGGTGGCAGTGGTGAGCTTCGGCTTCAACGAACGCATCGTCACGCGCGCCAATGCCACGCTCAAGGCGTGGGAGGCGGCCGAATATGGCGCGGTGCCCGAAAGCACGGGCGGCGCGGGCGGGGTGCGCTCCAACGTCTATCTCACCGACGGGCGCAACATCCTGTCCGCCGCCACCTTGAGCGGCAAGGGCGAGGCAATCGTGCTCACCAATGTCACCTGGTACGAACGCGCGGCCAGCGGCATCATCCGCGAACAGATCAGGGCTCCGCGCGCCGTCTATGCCGCGCCCGGCTGGCGGCTGGAAAACCCGGTGCGCTTCGATGTCGCCGGCGCCACCACCGAACAGGCCGAGGCGCTGGTGGTGGGCAAAGGCCTAAGCCCTGCGCGGATCGACCTGCAATCGGTCGACCCGGATTCGCAGAGCTTCTGGGAATTGTCCGAGACGATCGATGCGTTCGACGCGGCGGGCCGCAACACCAATGAAATGCGCGCCAAGTGGTGGCACCGCCTCTCCGGCCCGCTTTCGGCATTGCTGATGCCGCTGCTGGGTTCGATTGCCGCCTTTGGCCTTGCGCGTTCGGGCCAGTTGTTCGTGCGCGCGATCATCGGCATGGCTCTGGGCTTTGCCTATTTCGTGGTCGACAATGCCGCGCTGGCGATGGGCAGCTTTGGCGGCTACCCGCCCTTCCTTGCCGCGTGGGCGCCGTTCTTCCTGTTCCTGCTACTGGGCGAGACCGTTCTGATCCGGACGGAGGAATGAGCGCCTACCGGATCAGGTTGGCGCGGCCCGGCGATGCCGAGGCTTTTCATCTGGTCGAAGACGATGCTGCCAATCTGCTGCGCGAGGAGCCATCGCTCTCTGGCACTGTAATCCCGCCGACCGCATCAACTGCCGATCATGCGCGCATCATCGCCAAAGGCCGCAGCCTTGCCGCATTGCACGGCGAGGAGATCATCGGCTTTGCCGCAATCGGCCCGGCGGGGCGCGAACTGCATCTGAGCGAATTGAGCGTTGCCCGCGCCCATCAGCGCTGCGGTGTGGGTTCGTTGCTGATCCGCGCGATGATGATTGACGCACGCAATTCGGGTTACCGGGCGATCACGCTCAACACCTATCGCGACGTTCCATGGAACGCGCCGTTCTATGCCCGCTTCGGCTTTGTGGAAGTCGAGAACTTCGAAGGTCGGCCACATCTGGTAGAAAGTCACAAGGGCGCAGCCGCCATCGGCCTGCCGATGGACCGCCGCTGCGTGATGATCTGTTTTCTGGATTAAGCCCGCTTGCCCATCGTGCTGCGCGCGATCCGCGCCACCAGCACGGCCATCCCGGGATGGTTCGCGCCTTCATAGGTCGATCCGGTGCCCAGCTCGCGCGCCAGCCTGCGATGGGCTTCGGGCAGATCGTGATAGGGCATGGAGGGCATCAGGTGGTGCAGCGCATGATAGCGCAGGCCCACCGGGGCCCAGATCTCGGCCGCGAGGCCCGGCGGAGGCACATTGACGCTGTCGAGGAACTGCGCGGTCACCGTCATCGCCTCGCCCTCGTTCTCCCACAGGTGGGCGACCAGTGTGCGCAGCTGGTTGAGCACGGCGGCGAGCGACAGGATCGCCAGCGCCGTTGCCAGCGGCTGCCAGCCAAACACGAAGACGGATGCGATCAACGCGATAGCCCACAGGCTCGCGCCTGCTTCCTGCCACCGGACCCGGAGCGCGAAATCGCCCTCGGGAGCCTTGCGGCGGAACTCGGGATTGATCGACAGCGCCGAGAACCGCTCCCAAGTGAACTTACGCAGCGGCGGAATGACGAGGCCGAGCGGATAGAGCACCCCGAAGCGCACGATCAGCGCCACCGGCAGCAGCATCGCGACAATCACGAACAACGGCAGGCTCCACGGCTTCATCAGCGCGAGCGGGAGATACTCGGGATCCTCGATGGTGCCATACTGCGTGCGCTTGTGGTGGATCACGTGCACCCCTTCATACATGAAGGACGGCGTCAGCATCGGGATGCCGACCAGCACATTCCACGCGGTGCGGAAACCGGGCAGCGCGTCGCGGTGGATATGGGTCAGCTCGTGGATGAACATCAGCGCGCGGTAGAGCGCGAGCGCTGCCACCAGCCCGGCAGCCAACTGCACCGCGAGGCTGGTGCTGATGATCGCCGTCGCAATCCCGGCATAGCCCACGCCTGCCGAAATCAGCATATCGGGCCAGTAGATGCCCGGCTTGGCCTCGCCCAGACCCTTGGTCAGATCGCGTGCGGCGCGCAGCATATCCTTGTCGTCCGCCTCCATGAACTGGACGCGGGTCGCCTTGGCGGCTGCGGGCTGAGAGGTGATCGTCTGGTGCATGGTCATGGCTGGCAAATTCCTGTGGCCCGCCCTACGCGAAATCGGGGGGCAAGCCAAACTTGTCCTGTCGGTGAGTGTGATCGATTGGCTTGCGTCAATGGCGCAGGCGCGACACAGACGCTTTGATATCGAGCAATTACGGGGACCACTTCGTGTCAGATGCAATCACTGTCCGATCCCAGATAAGCATCGAGCCGGTCTCGGACAAGCGCGGGCGGGCCGCCTTCGTCGATTGCGGGCGGGCATTCTCCGACCGGCTCCCCAATTTCGTGCCGCAAATCCGCGCCGAACAGCTTGAACTGATCGATCCCGGCAAGAACCCGTTCTTCGGCCACGGACGGGTGCAACTGTTCATCGCCAAATCCGGCGGGCGCGCGGTCGGACGGATTTCGGCGCATATCGATGAACTCGCGCTCGCCATGCCGGCCGATCAGGGCTTTGGCCCGGGCACGGGTTTCTTCGGCTATTTCGATGCCGAGGACGAAGATATCGCCCATGCGCTGCTTTCCAGCGCGGAAGCCTGGCTGGCGGGCCAGGGCATGACGCGCGTGCTTGGCCCCATATCGCTGTCGATCTGGGAAGAGCCCGGCCTGCTGGTGCGCGGGCAGGATCACCCGCCGATGATCATGATGGGCCACCATCCGGCGCATTATGCCGGCTGGATCGAGGCCTTCGGCTTCACCCGCGCCAAGACGCTCTACACCTATGATCTCGACATCACCCGCCCGTTCTCGCCGCTGATCCAGCGGATCGTGCAATCGGGGCACAAGAACGCGCGGATCAACATCCGCCGGGTCGACAAGAGCCGTTGGGATGATGAAGTCGCCATCGTGCTGGCGATCCTCAATGATGCATGGTCGGACAATTGGGGCTTTGTCCCCTTCACCCCCGAAGAGGTCGCCTATGCCGGCAAGAAGCTGCGGCCGATCATCAAGGAAGAACTCAACATGATCGCCGAGGTTGACGGGCGACCGGTGGCCTTCATGCTGACCTTCCCCGACGTCAACGGCGCACTGGCGAAGATCAAGGGCAAGCTGTTCCCGGTGGGCTGGATCCATATGCTGCGCTGGCTCCGCCACCCCAAGGGCGCAGGGATGCGAGTGCCGCTGATGGGGGTGCTGAAAGAGCTGCACAACAGCCGCATGGCGAGCCAGCTGGCCTTCATGATGATCGAGACGATCCGCCAGCAGGCCAAGGGCAAATTCCAGTCGTCGCGCGGCGAGCTGGGCTGGGTTCTCGATGACAATCAGGGCATGCTTGCAATCGCCGACACGATCCAGAGCAAGATTAACCGCGAATACGCGATCTACGAGAAAAGGCTTGGCTGATTTGCGATCGCGCTGGTGCGCGATGCAGACCTCCAGTTCTCTGGCCGCCCTGCCTCCCCACCCGGCCACCAATAGTACCACTAGGTTATGGTGGCCGGGTGGGGAGGCGGGGCGGGAGGTCTGCGCCATCGAAGGTGGCCGCCCAGAAAAAAGGCCTCCACTCGGGAGAGCGGAGGCCTTTCGGGATCGTATCACCAGCCGCTTGGACGGGAGGGGGGTCTCGGCGGTGACAAACGGAAAATGCACCTTGCGAAATCCGGTTCCCGGCCGCCGAAAATTTTTTTCATCATTGCTTGCAGCCGCAGGAAATGGCGAGTTGGGGAGACAGGCGACGGCGCGGGCCGGAACCGCTAGGCGTCCGAATCGCTTATGCCCTCACAGCCCCTGTTGCTGACCAATCCAGCGGAGCCGACCATGTCACTCGGAAACCAGATCGCCGCCAACCTGCCCTATCTGCGGCGCTATGCCCGCGCGCTGACCGGATCGCAGGCCGCCGGCGATGCCTATGTCCGCGCGATGCTGGAGGCCGTGGTGGCTGATGCGGCGCTGATGGCGTCGCTGGATGGCGGGCGCGTGCCGCTCTACCGCGCTTTCACCAAGGTCTGGGCGAGCGCGCAACTCGCCGATGCACTCCCTGCCGCTGTCTCCACCAGCGAGCATGAGGCCGGCGCCCAGCTCCGGCTTGGCACGATCACCCCGCCCGCGCGCCAGGCGCTGTTGCTCACCACGCTCGAAGATTTCAGCACCCCCGAGGCCGCCGCAATCCTTGATCTTGAAACCGCCGCCGTGGCGGCGCTGGTCGCCGAAGCGGTGGCCGAAATCGAGGCCGAACAGAAAACCTCGGTGCTCATCATCGAGGATGAACCGCTGATCGCGATGCAGCTGGAAGACCTCGTCAGCGGGCTCGGGCACACGATTTATGGCACTGCTGCCACGCGGACGCAGGCGCGCGAAGTTGTGGGGGACACCCTGCCCGGAATGGTGCTGGCCGATATCCAGCTCGCCGATGGCTCATCCGGCCTCGATGCGGTCGACGATATTCTGGGCGTGGGCAGCGTGCCGGTGATCTTCATCACCGCCTATCCCGAACGCCTGCTGACGGGTGACCGGCCCGAGCCGACCTATCTCGTCACCAAGCCGTTCCAGGAAGCCACCGTGCGCGCCGCGATCAGCCAGGCGTTGTTCTTCCAGTCAAGCAAGCCGCTGGGTTAAGGGCGCAAACCCCTCACCCTCCCTCCCGTATCCGGAAATCCGCCGGCCTGCGGATCGGCACGCGCATCGTGCAGACCACGCCCTCAGGGCGGAAGTCGAGTGCGACTGGCTGGCGCAATTCATGGGCGACGATCTTCTCGATCAGCTCGGTGCCGAACCCGCGGTGGCGCTCGGCGGCCACGGGCGGCCCGCCGCTCTCGCGCCACTCGACCTCGGCGAGGTGCTCGCCCACCATCTGCCAGCTTATCGTCACCTGCCCGTCCGCCACGCTCAGCGCGCCATATTTGGCGGCATTGGTGGCAAGCTCATGCACCGCCAGCCCGAAGGACAGCGCATCATTGGGCGCCAGTTCCAGCGGCGGGCCGTCGAGCAGGATCGAATCGTCGAGCGCGAGGCGGAAATGCTGCAGTTCCGCCTCGATCACTGCGCGGATCGGGGTCGTGCCCCAATCGGTCACCGTCAGCAGATCATGCGTCGCCGAAAGCGCCCGGATGCGGCCTTCGAGACTGTCGGCGAATTCATCGAGATCGCGCGTGCGGCGGCGGGTGAGCGAGAGGATCGAGAGCACATTGGCGAGCGTGTTCTTGACCCGGTGGTTCAACTCACGAGTCAGGGAATTGCGGATCGAGTGCTGTTCTTCAAAGAACGCCAGCCGCGCCTGATCCTCGTAGGCCTGCTGGGTCAGCAGCCGGGCGAGCAGCATCAGCAGGCTCGCCAGCGCAAGGCCAAACACCAGCGTCACCATGGATAGCGGGCTGAGCATCCGCGCATCGGCGGATTCGATCACCAGCAGCAGCTTGCGATTGGCGATGGTAACCTGTTCTTCCACCTTCTCGCTCGCGGCATCGCCGATGGTATGCGTCACCAGCAGATGCCCGGTGCTGGCCTCGCCATCATAAAGCCGCACGCCGAAGTCCGAGGGCGTGTCCTGACCCAGCGCCGAATCGAGGAATTCGCGCGCACGGAAGGGCGTGTAAACAAAGCCGATCAGGCGGCGGTCATCCTCGCCGAAGGTGCGGAACACCGGCATGTAGATCGCAAAGGCGGGCAGGTTGCCCGATTGCTCCTGCTCCAGCACGATCCGCCCCGATGCGGTGGGGCGGCGGGCGAGCTCGGCTTCGGCCATGGCGGCAGCGCGGGCGGGGTCGGAATACATATCATAGCCCAGCGCGCGGCGATTGCGCGCGCTGGCGGGCGCGAACATTGTCACCGGCGCTATCCTGCCGGTGGTGGCAACGGCCTGCGGATAGATGTCGGGAAAGCCGGGCTGGCGGCTACGCACCTGCGCCATGAAGGCCGGCACATCACTGGTTTCGATCACCGGCAACCAGCCGATCCCCTCGGCCCCCGGATAATCGGTATCAAGCCTGAGCGCGCGCACGAAATTGTCGAAGGTTTCGGGCCGCACATCGGCGCTACTGGCAAACAGCGCGGCGCCAGCGCGCAGGTAGGAGGAAAAGCTGCTGCTGCTGCGATCGAGCGAGGCAGCGACGCTTTGCGCATATTCGCGCATCACCGCGCGTTCGCGGGCGCGGGCGTTGCTCTCGATCGCGAACACGCTGAGCGCCGTGATGGCGGCGATGGCAAGGAAGATCACCAGCGGTATCGCGCGCGGATAGAGCACCAGCCAGCGCCGCGCGCGGCTGTCGGCGGCAGACACGCTTGCCTCGGGGGGCGGAGTGAACGGAGCGCTGGCGATCAGGTCTGGTCCTGCGTGGATGACGGGCTGGCTTGCCCAGAGCGGAACCAAACATATGCCGCATCGTTCCCGAACAGTCCAAGCACGTTTGCCCAAGCGCGTTTGCCCAACCACGTTTGCATTGCAGCTTTTGCCTGCGCCTGTGCTAGGGCCGCTGGCACGGCGTGGGGCTTGCTCAGGCAATCGCGCGCCGGACGGGATCAGGGATAACCGAAAGTACCATGGCTTCAGACCGCAAATCGCCTTCAGCAAACGCCGCGCAAGGGCGCGCGCCGGAATGGGCTGACGGGTTGAAGCAGCTGTATGACTCGGTGGTCGAGGAAGACCTGCCCGACAGTTTCAAGAACCTGCTGGCCCGGCTCGACGAGATCGATCCGCGCCGGGGCAGCAACGACAATAGCAGCCCCTCGCAATCCCCGGATGGCCGGGGCGCCTAGCGGTGAGCGATAGCGACCCAGCCGCCAACAGCCCCCGCACGGCCACCGAAAAGGCGGCCTTCAAGCGCGAATTGACCGAGGTTGTTCCGCACCTTCGCGCTTTTGCGCGCGGGCTGTGCGGCCGGCCCGATATGGCCGATGATCTGGTGCAGGAAACGCTGCTCAAGGCCTGGGCCGCGCAGGACCGGTTCGAGCCCGGCACCTCGATGCGCGCCTGGACCTTCGTCATCCTGCGCAACGCCTATCTCACCGATATGCGCCGCAACCGCTTCCGCGGCGAGTATGACGAAGGCGTGGCCGAACGCATCCTCACCGCGCCCGCCGGACAGGAAGAACCGATCCACCTCAGCGATCTCCACCGCGCGCTGCTCACCCTCCAGCCCGAACGGCGCGAGGCGTTGCTGCTGGTGGGCGCAGGCGGGTTTTCTTACGAGGAAGCCGCCGAGATCTGCGGCTGCGCGGTCGGCACGATCAAGAGCCGCGTGGGCCGCGCCCGCGCCGCGCTCACCGAAATGCTCGCCAACGGCAACATCCCGCGCCGCTCGACCGACGACGCAGCCGCCCACCGCGCGATTCTCGAGGAGCTGGACACGGTAGCGGCGGGCAACGGGGTGAGTTCGCGGGGGTAAAGCAAAAAGGCCCGAGGCATCGCTGCCCCGGGCCTTCTGCAACTCACGATCGCGTGGTTCTAAAGATTTCGAATTCGCCCAATCTTGCCATCCGAAGGCAGCGGCAAGAAACGGCTTATGCTTTTCCGAACCTTGAGTTTCTCGGCATTTTTCCTTGTCTCGATTGCCTGTTGGCCATCGGTATAAAGATCGAGCCACAGCTTGCAGTAGGCATGAATGTATTGAGTGTCTGCATCAGGAGCGTGCGCATCCGATATTGAGATAAGATGGTGCAGCGTCTCGATCGCTTGATCGTGACGGCCTTCTCTCATCATCAAGCGCACATTGTAGGCTTCGATGAAATCCAAATCATCCCTTAGCTTAGCCAGAGCTCGGTCAGCGTAATATCTCGCGCGACCTAAATCGCCTCTTTCCAACGAAAGATGAGATTTCGTCAGTGATATATATCCCGCAATCCGATTTAGCATGATTCTAACATGCTGAAATCAAACAAAAACCCGCCCACATTGCTGTGAGCGGGCTCTTTTTTTGGCAGTCTGACGACACTTACGCGTAGGTCCACACCGTCCCGCGCGCGAGGTTTTCGCTTGCGAACGCAAGGTTGAGCTTGTTCTCAACCACCGCATCCAGATAGGCCGGACGCTTGTTCTGGTGATCGAGGTAATAGGCGTGCTCCCACACGTCGAGCACCAGCAGCGGGTTGAAGCCGCTATCGGCCAGCGTATCGGCATCGTGGGTTTCCTCGATGCTCAGCTTGCCGTCCTTTTCGGCGAGCCACACCCATCCGCTAGCGAAGTGGCCGACGCCGCGGTCCTTCAGCTGCTGCTTGAGCGCGTCGAGCGAGCCGAAGGCCTCGTCGATCTTGGCGGCCAGATCAGCCGAAGGTACGGTGCTCGCCGGAGCCATCGAGTTCCAGTAGAACGCGTGGTTCCAGGTCTGCGCCGAGTTGTTGAACAGGCCCTTGTCGGCCCCGCGCGAGGCTGCGACGATCTCTTCCAGGGACTTGTCGGCGTGGGCTGTGCCTTCGATCGCGGCGTTCATCTTGTCGAGATAGGTCTGGTGGTGCTTGCCGTAGTGGAACGACAGCGTCTCGGCCGAGATCGCCGGTTCAAGCGCGGTATCGGCATAGGGCAGCGGGGAAAGTGCGAAAGCCATGATGTTCTCCAAAGGCATCGGGTGAATTAATCGGGTCTGTAGCAGCAACGCAGATGTGCGCGAAGGGTTGCAGCTTCAAGTCGTCCCTGTCTCCTGGACGGTCTGATCTGCCCCCGCAGAACGGTCAACCGCGCTGGTCACAGCGACGTTCATGGTGACATTGCCCAAGGTGCGCATCAGATCGGGCAGCATCTCGACCGCGACCAGCAGCGCCAGCGGCTCGATCGGCACGCCCATCGCCAGCGCAATCGGCCCGATCGAGACGACGAAGCTGATCGATCCCGGCAGGCTGACAGCGCTGAGGCTGATAACGCTGGCGATGACAATGCCCGCGATAGCGATGGCAGGCGGAACCTCCACCCCGGCGAGCGCGGCGATGTAATAGACCACCGCAAGGTTCATCGAAGCGCTGGTCGCGCGGAAGATCACCACCGCCAGCGGGAGCACGAATTCGGCGGTCGATGCGCGCAGGCCCAGCCGTCCGGCAGAATCGAGCATCGCCGGCAGGCTCGCCAGCGAGGATTGCGTGGACAGCGCCACCGCCTGCGCGGGCAGCACGGCCTTGGTGAAGTTGAGCAGCCCAGTGCGCCCCATCCCCGCCGCTATGGCATAGGCGAGCACGAAGACGAAGGTGCCCATCAGCGTCACCGTCAGCACATAGTGGCCGAGCGCGGCGAAGGCTCCGCCCCCGCTCTGCACGCCCACCCCGTAAGCCAGCGCGAACACGCCGATGGGCGCAATCGCCAGCACCCAGCCGATGATCAGCAGCATGACGTTGCCGAGCGCGTGGAAAAAGCCGAGCAGCCGATCGCTCTGGTCTTCCGGCAGGCGGGTGATGGCGACCGCGAACATCACGAAGAAGATCGTAAGCGGCAGCATCGCGGTCTCGGCGGCGGCGGCGATGATGTTGGGCGAAACCAGCGAGGTGAAGAAATCGAGCACGCCCGGCACTTCGCCCAGATCGCCCGTGCCTTGTGCCAGAAACGCGCTCGCGCCTTGGGGCACCGGGAAGGCCTTGAGCAGCGGCGGCATGGCGATCGAGGTAAAGGCTCCGCCGGCGAGCTGCACCGCCACCATCACCAGCAGCATCCGCCGCGCGACCGTGCCGACCCGCGCGGCGTAGATCATCTGCACGAGGCCGAGCACCAGCAACGCGGCGACCAGCGGGATGATTGTCATCTGCAAGGCGCGCAGCCACAGGCCGCCCACCAGCGCGGCAATGTCGCTCACCGCAGCGGGCGCACCCAGCGCCGCGCCCGCGATCCCGGCCACCAGCCCGCCGACGAGCGCAGCGAAGGTGAGCGCCACCGGCAGCCGGATCGATACGAGTGCAAACTTGCCCTGTCCGGCAGCGTTATCGTTGTCCTGCAATTTCGTGTCCTTCTGCGGGCCGTCCGCCCTTCCCTTTGCGCGATAACCGCGCCAGAAGCGCGAGACAATCACGCGAGGCGAGGCGACAGGCGAATTCATGGCACGCAAGCTGTTCGGAACCGACGGAATCAGGGGCCGCACCAATGCAGGGGTGATGACCGCCGAGACCGCAATGAAGGTCGGGCAGGCGGCCGGACGCCATTTCGTGCGCGGCGGGCACCGCCACCGCGTGGTGATCGGCAAGGACACGCGCCTGTCGGGCTACATGATGGAAAGCGCGCTGGTGGCGGGCTTCACCAGCGTCGGGATCGACGTGATCATGACAGGGCCGCTCCCCACCCCCGCCATCGCCCTGCTGACCCGCGAAATGCGCGCCGATCTCGGCGTGATGATCTCGGCCAGCCACAATCTGTTTGCCGATAACGGCATCAAGCTGTTCGGCCCCGACGGGTTCAAGCTGTCCGACGCCGCCGAAGCCGAGATCGAGCGGCTGATGGAAACCGACATCCCGCTCGTCCCGGCCGAACGGATCGGCCGCGCACGCCGGATCGAGGATGCGCGCGGGCGCTACATCCACGCGGTCAAGCAATCGGTCGCGGCCGAACTGCGGTTTGATGGGCTGAAAGTGGTGGTCGATTGCGCCAACGGTGCGGCCTATCAGGTCGCCCCGTCGGCTATCTGGGAGCTGGGCGCGGACGTGGTCGCGCTGGGCGTCACTCCCAATGGCATCAACATCAACGACGGCGTGGGCTCCACCGCGATTGCGGCCTTGCAGGCCAAGGTGGTGGAGGAAGGCGCGGATATCGGCATTGCGCTGGACGGCGATGCCGACCGGCTGATCGTGGTCGATGAAACGGGCCGCGCGGTGGACGGCGACCAGATCATGGCGCTGATCGCCACGCGGATGCACGAGAAAGGCGCCTTGAAGGGCGGCGGGATTGTGGCGACGGTGATGAGCAATCTGGGGCTTGAACGCTATCTGGCGGGGCTCGGGCTGGATCTGGTGCGGGCCAAGGTCGGCGATCGCTACGTGCTCGAAGCGATGAAGGCGGGCGGGTATAATGTCGGCGGCGAACAATCGGGACACATGATCCTGCTCGATCACGCCACCACCGGCGATGGCACCGTGGCGGCGCTGCGGGTGCTCGCAAGCCTCGTGCGCTCGGGCAGACCGGCGAGCGAATTGCTGCACGTGTTTGAGCCGGTGCCGCAGCTTTTGAAGAACGTGCGCTACGAAGGCGGCCAGCCGCTCGAGAATGCCAACGTCAAAGCGGTGATCGCGGCGGCGGAAGCCGAGCTGGCGGGCAAGGGCCGCCTCGTCATCCGCGCCTCGGGCACCGAACCGCTGATCCGCGTGATGGCCGAGGGCGACGATCAGTCCCAGGTCGAACGGGTGGTGGATACGATCTGCGAAGCCGTGCGCGCGGCAGTTTAGGGAGGCTCACATCATGCTCGAAATGCGCCCCGATTGCGAAACCTGTGGCGCGGGCCTGCCGGCCGAAGCGTCCGGCGCCTTCATCTGCTCGTTCGAATGCACCTTCTGCGCCGAATGCGCCGAGGATCTGGACGACCGCTGCCCCAATTGCGGGGGCGAGCTGATGGACCGGCCAACGCGGGCCAAGGCGCTCCACGCCAAGTTCCCGCCCTCGACGACCCGCAAATACAAGGGCTGACAGCGAGCCGCCTCAAGCGACTCTCCGCATCGGAACGCTCAGGCCTTCGCCCGCCCCGCCATCGCGGGCGGCCCAGTGGTCATCCAGCTGGAACGCCGCCACCAGCCGGGTGAGATCGGTGGACTGACGCGCCAGATTATGCGCTGCGGCGGTCGCCTGCTCCACCATCGCGGCGTTCTGCTGCGTCATCCGGCCCATTTCGCTGGCAGCCTGGCTGACCTGCTGCAGGTTATCCGCCTGGCCCTGCGACGCCTCGGCAATCGCGCCGACATGGGAATTGATGCGGCCGAAATTGTCCATGATCTTGCTGAAGAATTCGCCCGTTTGCCCCACCAGCACGACCCCGCGATTGACCTGATCGGAGCTGGTGTTGATCAGCGCAGTGATCTCGCTGGCGGCCTCGGCGCTGCGCTGCGCCAGCGCGCGGACCTCGTTGGCGACCACGGCAAAGCCTCGGCCCGTCTCACCGGCGCGCGCTGCCTCGACCCCGGCGTTCAATGCCAGCAGATTGGTCTGGAAGGCGATGCCCTCGATCAGGCTGATGATGTTGCTCACCTCCTGCGATGACTGTTCGACCGAGGCCATGGTTTCCACCGCCTGCCGCACGATCTCGCCGCCTTCGGCCACGGTGCCGTGGGCTTCGGCGATGACGCGTTCGACCTCCTTGGCGCTGGCGGCGGTGCTCTGCACATTGTCGGTCACCTCGCCCAGCGCGCGGCTGGTCTGATCGACCCGCGCGGCCTGCAATTCGTTGCGTGTGGCCAGATCGCTCGACGCGCCGTGGATCTCGCCAGCACCGGTGGAGACGCTTTCGGCCGCGCTCGCCACCTGCAGCATGACCGCGCCGAGCTCGGCTGCGGTGCGATTGAAATTCTCGCGCAGGGTCTCGTATTCGGCCGCAAACGGCGTGTCGAGGCGCTGGGTCAGATCGCGCGCGGCCAGCGCCTGCAACCCGTTGGCGAGCGCAGTGACGACGATTTCCTGCTGGTGATCGGCCGCCTGCTTGGCGATCGCAACCTCGCGAAAACCTTCGGCGGCGCTGGCAATCTCGCCGATCTCGTCGGCGACATCGGCGCCTGCGACAGGCGCAGCGTAATCGCCTGCCGACATCGCCTTCAACCGCTCGGCCAGCGCATCGAGCCGCAGGACGACAGTCTTCTGGATCAGCCGCACTGTGACCCCGAGCACCAGGAACGAGAGAAAGGCAAAGCCGATCAGCAACCACAGGCTGCTTGATTGCGCGGCGGCGTTGCGCTTGGCGAGCAGATCCTCGAATGTGAGGCCGATGGCTTCCATCGAGGCCTCGAGCCGGTCAAATGTCGCGTTGAATTGCGGGAACTGGCGCTCCGCCCCGGCGCGGCCCTGCGCTGCGGCATCGATCATCTTGCGCCCCGTGGCGAGATAGGCCTCGACGTCGCGGTTGGTCTTATCGAGCTGGGCGCGCAGGTCCGGATCGGTGGCCAGCTCGCGGTTCTTGGCCATGATCTCGCGGTAAGTGGCGGCGTATTCGTCCAGGTCCTTGCTGGCCGCTTTCACCTGCGCCGGGCTGTCGATCGCAGCGCCATAAAGCGCAGCGAACACCGCGCCGCGCGCGGCATCGTGCATCATGTCGCCAACCATGTGGTTGCGCAGCATACTGACGATCACCTCGCCCTCGGCATCGCTCTGGGCCCGCTGGTGATCGCTCCACGCGGCCGATAGCGTCTGCACCAGCGTGAGGCCGATCAGGATCGATCCGATCAGGATCGCGCGTTGCTTGATGGTCATGACCTGTCAGTTCCCTCCGGCGAGCACGCGCTCACCATTCCTGCTCGAACGAAAAGATGAAGCGCAGGCCGAGGATCACCGCATCGCGCGCGTCCGGAGCCCGCGCCGGATTGCGGACATATTGGGCATCGGCCTGCAGGACGAGCCACGGCGCGATCTGATCGGCGAGCGTCAGCTCCACCCCGGTCTCGGCGCCGCGCATCGGATTGCCCGCCTCGCCTTCGTTGAGCCGGAACTTGTCGGCGAGGAGCGCCTGATTGGCGCCGAAGGACAGCTGGCTGTCGGGCCGTCCGGGCAGCGCCTGATGGATCAGAATACCTGCCTGCCAGCCGCCCCAGTAAGGCGTGGTGTTGCCATCCGAGACCCCGGCGCGGACAAACAGGCTGGCCTTGGCAGGTGCGCCCTCCTCGGGCGAGACCGGCGCACCAATCGGCCATTCGAGCAGCGCATAGGCCCCTTGCGCGCGCTGGCGCAGCGGCGCGCCATCGGCATCAAGCAGGCGGATATCGTCCTGCCGGCGCGTATAGGACCACGCGCCCAGCGCGATCTTGCCGGATCCCGCCCAGCCCGCCTCGCCTATCAGCAGCGCGCCTTCGGCCAGCAGGGGCTGGATGCCGCCGACATCGCCCAGCACACCCGCCTCGGCATTGACCACGGCAAAGGCGGCGTAGGTGTCATCCGAGGGTTCGATGCGGACGGCTGCCGTCAGCGCGGTCGAGGGGAAGATCGCGGGGCCGTTGGGACCAGTCGCCGCCAGTTCCGAGCCGATCCCGAAGGCGGGTGCAATCAGCAGCCCGGCGGCATCATTGCTGTAGAATTCCTCGTTCAAATCGATGAAGCCGACCCGCAGCGTCACTGGCAGGTCAGCCAACTGCTGCGCCAGATAAAGCTGATAGAGCTTCACCCGGTTGCGGGGCACTTCGCTGTTGTTGATCCCCTGCATGGTGCCGGCAAGGTTGTTGGGCTGCTGCCCGGTGCCCGCGATCACCTGCGCGACCAGCCGCGCGCCCTGCCAGCCTGCCGCGGCATCGAGATCGATTTCGCCGCCAAGCGAGGCGAGATCGACATAGCGCACGCCTTCGTCGCTGCCGCGCACCACCGCGACTGCATCGAGGATGTATTCGCCCGATAGCGTCACCACCGGCGCGGGCGCTGCCGCCCCGTCCGGCTCGCCCGGCGCACTGTTGTCAGCCAACGCCGGCACCGCGCCCAGCAGCGCGGCCAGGAGCGCCGCACCCGTCTTCGCCGCGGCCGGGCCAGCGCCTGTCGGCGGTGTGCGATGCGCACAATCCATCAACCTCGTCATTGCCATCCTCAGACCTCGGTCAGAGCGGGAACTGTTCTCCGGCTCGGTGGGCGACCACGCGATTGCGCTGTTTTTTCACGGCGGATTGAAGATGGTCTGCCCGCGCGCCTCGGGAACGTTGCGTAACCTGCAACTTGGGCGGGATTTGCAGATGGCAGCTGGCAGAGCAGGGGGTCAGGCACGCAAAAATCCATCCCCGCTGCTGCGCAGACTTGCTATGGCGCGCGCCATGACCAGCGATTCCCCCGGCAGACCAACGCCCCGCATCCTCGCAATCGCCGGTTCGGACTCCTCGGGCGGTGCCGGGATTCAGGCCGACCTCAAGACCATCGCCATGCTCGGCGGCTACGGGATGACGGCGATCACCGCCGTGACGGCGCAGAATAGCGTCGGCGTGCAGGCGATTGCGCCGATGTCGGGCGACATGGTGGCCGAACAGATCGCCTCATGCCTCAGCGATATTGGCGTCGATGCGGTGAAGATCGGGATGCTGCACGATGCCGACATCATCGCCCACGTGGCCCGCGCGCTGGAAGGCGTGAAGGCACCGATCATCCTCGATCCGGTGATGATCGCCACCTCGGGCGCGGCGCTGATTGATCCTGACGCGATCATCGCCTTGCGCGAAACCCTGTTCCCGCGCGCGGCCCTGATCACCCCCAACCTGCCCGAGCTGGGCCACCTGCTCGGCCGCAGCCTTTCGACCAGCACCGAAATGGTCGAGGCGGCGGAGGAACTCTCGCACATGACGGGCGCGGCGGTGCTCGCCAAGGGTGGCCACACCGCCGACGCGCGGATCATCGATGTGCTCTATGTTCCCGACGCACGCGCGGTGCAGTTCGATCACGCGCGGATCGACACGCCGCACACCCATGGCACCGGCTGCACGCTATCGTCAGCGATTGCGACGCTGATCGGCCATGGTCAGCCGCTCGAACACGCGGTGCGGCTGGGCCGCAATTTCGTGATTCGCGCAATCGAGGCTGCACCCGGCTTTGGTGCGGGCAATGGCCCGCTCGGCCATCACGCGGTGCGCGCCACCCAAACCTGACGTTCCAGCGCGAAATAGACCGAATCGCACCATTCCCCCGCAATCAGCCAGGTGCGCGGCGCGCGGTGGGTTTCGGAAAAGCCCAGCTTTTCGAGCAAGCGGATCGAACCCTGATTGCGCGGATCGACATCGGCGGTGATGCGCGCAAGGCCATGCAGCGTAAAGGCGCGGGCGATGATCGGCGCCAGCGCCTCGGCCACCAGCCCCTGCCCCCACAAGGCAGGATCGATGATGTAGCCGATATCGGGGAAGCGGTAGAACCCGGCCTTCCCCACGGCGCGGCCCGCCAATTCGATGATGAAATCGTCACCCTCGGCATGCGTGGTCTGCGCCATCGCGGCGAGCCAGTCGCGGGTCTGCTGCTCGCTGTCGTGCGGGGGCGAGGACCAATAGGCCATCGCCTTTGCGTCCGAAAGCACCGCGTGCATCCCGGCAAAGTCTGCCTCGGGCCGCACCCGGCGCAGCACCAGCCGGCGGGTGCGGATTACCGCGTCATCAGTCGCGGGCGAGCTCATAGAAATCGCAGATGCAGTTCCACGCGTCCTCGGCGGTTTCGCACCACTGGAACAGGTCGAGATCGGACTTCGAGATCGTCCCTTCCTCGGCCAGCGCCTCGAAATCGATCACGCGGGTCCAGAATTCCTTGCCGAACAGGATGATCGGGATCGGCTTCATCTTGCCGGTCTGGATCAGGGTGATGAGCTCGAAAAATTCATCGAAGGTCCCGAACCCGCCGGGGAACACCGCCACCGCGCGGGCGCGCAGCAGAAAGTGCATCTTGCGCAAGGCGAAATAATGGAACTGGAAGCTGAGATAGGGCGTCACGTAGGGATTGGGCGCCTGTTCGTGCGGCAACACGATGTTGAGCCCGATCGATTCGCTGCCTGCGTCAGACGCGCCGCGATTGCCCGCCTCCATGATCGACGGCCCGCCGCCGGTGGTGACGACAAACTGGCGCAGGCCGTTTTCGATCAGGCCCTTTTCGCTGACCAACCGCGCCAGCTTGTAGGCCTCGTCATAATACTTGGCCTTCTCGGCGAGACGCGCGGCGACCTTCTGATCGTATTCGCTGCCGTTCGCCGCAGCCTCCGCCACGCGGGCTTCGGCCTGCGCGGGGCTGGGGATGCGGGCCGAGCCATACATCACCAGCGTCGATCCGACCCGCGCTTCATCGAGCAGCATCTCGGGCTTGAGCAATTCCAGCTGGAAGCGCACCGGGCGCAGCTCGTCGCGCAACAGGAAATCGGTGTCGCGGAAGGCGAGCTTGTAGGCCGGGTGTGCGGTTTGCGGCGTGCGTTCGGGGCCGCCTTCGGCGAACTGCGTTTCTTCGCCCGCGCGGTAGAACTTCCGGTCTGTGAGGTCTTTATCGGTCATTTCCGACACCTAGTAGGCCCCCGTCAGAGCCGCAACAGCTTTGCATGACAGGAATGTCCCTGCGCAATGGCGATGACGGTTATGGCTGGATGCCCCGCAAGGATTCGAACCTTGATTGACGGAGTCAGAGTCCGCTCTCTTACCATTAGAGGACGGGGCATTGGCCTTACCTTCGGGCAGGGCCCGCCGGTTGCAGCGAAGGCGCTCCCTAGTTTTGTGCGGGCGCAAGGTCAAGGCCGCTTGCGCGATGTGGCAGGCGCCGCGCTTGCCCTTCGCCGGGGCATGGGTTACCTTGGCTTCAGGTGCCGGGTGTGCATGCGCACGCCGCGGTGATTTGAAAGTACGAGCTTTATGGCGGAAACCATGCCGCCGGACAGGAATGCAAGGGCTGGCAAGAAACGGGGCTCAAAGTCCGGCAAGGTAGCCGATTTTCGCTACAAACGCGCCCCCCAGTCAGATTTGCCCCGCAAGAACGGCCGCGATGGCCGGAGCAAGGGCAATCCTCCCCCCGCCGCGACTTCGGCTTCGGGGGCCGCAACGGGTCACCCGCGCGCCGATCATGATCTGGCGGCCATCGGCACGGCCAGGCCCAACCATCAGGGCGAGGCCTATGCCGCGCTCGATCTGGGCACCAACAATTGCCGCCTTCTGATCGCCCGCCCCTCGGGCCGCGATTTCACGGTAATCGACGCCTTCAGCCGCGTGGTAAAGCTGGGCGAAGGCCTCGCCACCACCGGCAAGCTGTCGGACAAAGCGATGGACCGCACGCTCGCGGCGCTCACCATCTGCGCCGACAAACTGCAGCGCCGCTCTGTGCGGCTTGCCCGCTCGGTTGCGACCGAGGCCTGCCGCCGGGCCACCAACGGCCCCGATTTCATCGAGCGGGTGCGACGCGAAACCGGCATCGCGCTCGACATCATCAGCGCCGAGGAAGAAGCGCGGCTCGCCGTGCTGGGCTGCCACATCCTGCTCGAAGCGGGCGACGGGCCGGCGATGATCTTCGACATCGGCGGCGGATCGACCGAACTGGTGCTGGTCGAGGCAGGCGGTGCGGCTGAAGCCAGCCGCGTGCCGCGCATCCTCGACTGGCAGAGCGTGCCGTGGGGCGTCGTCTCGCTCACCGACACGGTCGGCCGCAGCGAGGAAGGCGAGGACGCGCGCATCGCCCGCTATGCAAAAATGCGCCAGCTGGTGTCCGACAGTTTCGCGCCGTTTGCCGCGCGCGTCGCCGAATCGGCCGCCCATCCCGATATCCGCCTGCTGGGCACCAGCGGCACGGTGACGACCCTCGCCAGCCTCTATCTCGAACTGCCGAGCTATGATCGCCGCGCCGTCGACGGGTTGATCGTGCCAGCCGCCGAAATGCGCGAGATCAGCGCGCGGCTTTCGGTGATGACGCCTTACGAGCGCAGCACTCTGCCGTGCATCGGGCAGGACCGCGCCGATCTGGTGGTGGCAGGCTGCGCGATCCTCGAGGCGATTCTCGATCTATGGCCCGCGCGGCGGCTGGGCGTGGCCGATCGCGGCATCCGCGAAGGTATCCTGCGCAGCCTGATGGCGGCCGAGCGGCGCAGCGAAACCAGCCTGCGCGCACTCCAGCAGCAGCGATCCGGGAAGAATGGACGATGAGCCGCGGTGACAAGAATCCCAGCAAGCGGGTCAAGACCGCCAAGGGCCGCACCGCATCGCAGGTGCGCTGGCTCGAACGGCAGCTCAACGATCCCTATGTGCGGCAGGCCAAGGCCGATGGCTATCGCAGCCGTGCGGCTTACAAGCTGCTGGAACTGGACGAGAAATTCGGGCTTCTCAGGGGCGCGACCCGCGTGGTCGATCTCGGCATCGCGCCGGGCGGGTGGAGCCAGGTGGCGCGCGCCAAATCACCCAAGGCGCAGGTGGTGGGGATCGATCTGCTCCCCGTCGATCCGCTTGAAGGGGTGACGATCTTCCAGATGGATTTCATGGCCGACGCTGCGCCGCAAATGCTCGCCGAAGCCTTGGGCGGCGCGCCCGATCTGGTGATGTCCGACATGGCCGCCAACACCGTTGGCCACAAGCAGACCGATCACCTGCGCACGATGGGCCTGGTCGAGGCGGCGGCGTGGTTTGCGGTCGAGAATCTCGCGCCGGGCGGGGCCTTCGTCGCCAAGGTGCTGGCAGGCGGAACGGACACCGATCTGCTCGGCCTGCTCAAGAAGCACTTCACCACCGTCAAGCACGCCAAGCCGCCCGCAAGCCGCAAGGATTCGTCCGAATGGTATGTGGTGGCGCAGAAATTCAAAGGGCGCGAGTAAACCCGCGCCCTTCAGAAGGTTGGCTTATTCGGTGGCGGCAGCCGGATCGGTGCCAGCTTCTGCTGCGGCGACCGCTTCGGCCTCGCCCTCGGCGGCTTCCGCTTCGCCTTCAGCGGCGCCTGCGGCTGCGGCATCGGCTACAAAGGTCGGCACCGGCAGATTGGCGCCCTTGGAATTGAGATACATCGCCAGCGCGGCGCGGTCTTCGATCTTGGAAAGGCCGGCAAAGCTCATCTTGGTGCCCGAGACATAGGCCTTCGGGTTGGTGAGCCACTGGTTCATCTTGTCCCAGTCCCAGGTGCCGCCCAGCGCCTTCAGTTCGGCGCTATAGGCAAAGCCGCCCTTGGCCGCGACTGGGCCGCCCATCACACCGGCGAGATTCGGGCCAATGCCATTGGCGCCGCCCGCATCGATCGTGTGGCAGCTCTGGCACTTGGAATAGGCCTTCTCGCCCGCGGCGAGCAGTTCGGCGGCGGGCATCATGTTGAGCGCTTCGGCCATCGACATTTCAGCCGGGCCAGCGCCTTCCTCGACCACGCCTTCGATCACGTAGCCGAGCTTTTCCGGACGCTCGGGCTTGTCGCCATGGAAGAACTTGCCCGAGAGGATCGAGAGACCCAAGCCCAGGCCAGCCGCGAACAGCACCCAGCCTGCGGCAGTGTTGAACAAATCGCCACCACCAGTCTGGCCTGCGGCGTTATCCTGCGAAGAGTTGTCCTGTGTCATCCCGCGGGGCCATAGTGTCGCCCGCCCGCCCGCGCAAGGGCGATCGTGGCATGAATCCTTGCACCTTTTGCAAGCAGGCTTGCCGCTGCGCGCCGCGGCCTCTAGCAGCCTTGGCATTATGCGATCCTTTCCCGGCCCTGCCCTAGAAATCGTCGACCGGATGCGCGCTGCGGCCGCTGCCGATCCGGCGCGCGCGATTGCCTTCCAGGGCTCGCCCGGCGCCAATTCGCACCGCGCCGCAACCGAAGCCCGCCCCGATTGCAACCCGCTGCCGTGCTTCAGCTTTGAAGACGCGCTGGAGGCGGTGAAGGATGGCCGCGCCGCGCAGGCAATCATCCCGATCGAGAATTCGCAGCACGGGCGGGTGGCCGATATTCACTTCCTGCTGCCCGAAAGCGGGCTGCATATCACCGGCGAATATTTCATGTCGATCCACCATGCGCTGATGGCGCTGGGCGCCAATGTTTCGGGACGCACGTTCGAGGCGGCCTATTCGCACCCGCAGGCGCTGGGCCAGTCGCGCCATTATCTGCGTGCACGCGGGATCGTGCCCTTGAGCCATGCCGACACCGCCGGCGCGGCGGCCTATGTGGCGGAACGCGGCGATCCCAATGTCGCGGCCATCGCCCCGGCGCTCGCCGCCGAGCTTTATGGGCTCACGATCATCGAGCACAATGTCGAGGACAGCCCTGACAACATGACCCGCTTCGTGATCCTCGCGCGCGAACCGCTTGCGGCAGGCTCGCTGGCGGGCAAGCCGGTGATGACGACCTTCATCTTCGAGGTGAAGAACATCCCGGCCGCGCTCTACAAGTCGCTCGGCGGGTTCGCCACCAACGGGGTCAACATGACCAAGCTGGAAAGCTACCAGCAGGGCATCAGCTTTGCCGCGACCACATTCTACGCCGACATCATCGGCGCGCCGGGCGATCCGGGGGTGGACCGGGCGCTGGAGGAATGCGCGTTCCATTCCAAGGAATTGCGCATTCTGGGCACCTACGAACAGGCCCGCGCCAGAGGTTGAAGCGCGGTTGAAGCGCGGTTGAAGCGCGGCAAAGAGGGTTAACGCCAGAATCGGCGCGGTTTCGCGGTTGCACCTCGGCGGACGGCGTGCCACCAATCGCCACGCATGACCGCAGCGGCGCAGACCCTCCCGGCCGAATCAGCAGAAGATTCAGGCGCATCCCCCGCCTTCGATGCGTCTGCATGGGAGCGGCTGCGCGATGATGGCGACATCCAGTACGCGCCGGTCGATATTCCCGAGATCAAGCCGCCCGAACCCAGCTGGTTCGAGAAGGCGCTGGCAGAGCTCTTCCAGTTCCTCGGCGAATTGTTCGCGCCGGTCGGACAGTTGCTCGGCGCCTCGTGGTGGTGGCTGCAATGGGTGCTGCTGGGCGTGGTCGCGCTGTTCGTGATCATGCTGCTGGTGCGCAATTTCGGCCTGCTTGGTAGCTACAAGCGTAAAGCCGCTGCCACAGCCGAGGAGGAATGGCAGCCCGAACACGCCGCTACCCTCGCGCTGCTCGAAGATGCCGACCGGCTGGCGGCGGAAGGCAAGTTTGACGAGGCCACGCGCCTGCTGCTCCAGCGTTCTGTCGGCCAGATGGCCGCCGCCCGGCCCGATTGGGTCGAACCGTCGAGCACCGCGCGCGAGTTGGCGGCGCTCCCCGCGCTGCCCGATGGTGCCCGCACCGCCTTCCGCGTTATCGCCGAGCGGGTCGAGCGTAGCCTGTTCGCATTGCGGACGCTCGAACGCAGCGATTGGGAAGCGGCGCGCGCGGCCTATGCCGATTTCGCGCTCGCCCGCCTCAATGTGCGGCAGCAACTGACATGAGCGGCGGCGGGGCGACCTTCTCGCGCGGCGGCGCACTGGCGCTGGTGGCGGGCGGCTTTGCGCTGTTCCTGCTGCTGATCTGGCTGCTGGCGGCAGGCGAGGGCTTTGGCGGGGACGGTAATAACGGCGATGCCCATGCCGCCGCCAAGGGGCTGAATGGCTATGCCGCACTGGTGCGGCTGGCCGAGGCGGCGGAGTATGATGTCAGCCGGTCGCGCAGTCCGGCGGGGCTGGAAACCGAAGGTCTGCTGGTGCTCACCCCGCCCACCGACACCGATCCCGAGGAACTCGCCAAGCTGCTGCAGAAGCGCGAAGATATCGGGCCGACGCTGGTGATCCTGCCCAAATGGAATGCCACGCGCCCGCCGCCCTTCCTGCCGCGCGAGGCGCGCGACAAGTTCAAGACCGGTTGGGTGCTTCTGGCCGATCCCTCCAATGTAGGGTGGACCGCGAGCTTGCCGCCGCCTTATGGCTTCGCGCACAAGATCGAGGAGCTAAAGGCGGACGAGATGCCGGACTGGGAGGGCTTTGGCCTCGTCGGCGAATTGCCCACCCGCACGATCCTCCACACCGGCGAGAAAGACATCCAAGAGCCGCTGATCACCGATGCCGCCGGCCACTGGCTGGCGCTGCGCGTGATCGGCAAGGAAGGCACCGATTTCTACGAGAACGCCCATTGGACGGTGTTCGTGGCCGAGCCCGATCTGCTCAACAATTACGGCTTGGCCGACAAGGCGCGGGCCGAGGCGGCGCTCGCGCTGCTGGGCGCGGCGGCCTATGATGGCGACATCACCGAAGTCACCTTCGACCTCACGCTCAACGGCTTTGGCGCGTCGGAGAACCTCCTGACGCTGGCCTTCCGCCCGCCCTTCCTCGCTGCGACCTTGTGCCTGCTGCTGGCGCTGCTGATCATCGCCTGGCGCGCGTTCAAGCGGTTCGGCCCGGCAGCGGCTGGCGGGGAGCCGGGGATCGCTTTCGGCAAGCAGCGGCTGATCGCCAATGGCGCAGGTCTGATCGTGCGCGCGCGGCGGCTGCATCTGCTGGGCGCGCCCTACGCCGCGCTGACGGCGCGCCGGCTGGCTGACCGGCTCGGTCTCACCCGCGCCGATGCAGAGAGCATCGATGCCGCGCTCGCGCGCCGCCTGCCGGGCGATGAACCCTTCTCGCGCCGCGCCGCGCGGCTCGAATCCGCCACGAAACCCGCCGATATCTTGGGCGCCGCGCAGGCGCTCGACGATCTGACCCGCAAGCTGTGACAGGGACGACGACACAATGACCATGAGCCTTACTGATGTGCGCGCGCTCGCCGATGCCATCCGGGCCGAGATTGCCAAGGCGATCGTCGGGCAGGAGAGCATGGTCGATATGCTGCTGGTGGCGCTGCTTTCCGAAGGTCACGTGCTGATGGAAGGCCCGCCGGGCACCGCAAAAACCTTCCTCGCCAATGCCTTTGCGACCGCGCTCGGCCTCGATTTCGGGCGCATCCAGTTCACCCCCGATCTGCTGCCGGGCGATATTCTCGGCTCGAACCTGTTCAACTTCCAGACCAGCCAGTTCACCCTCACGCGCGGGCCGATCTTCTGCGATCTGCTGCTGGCGGATGAAATCAACCGCACCCCGCCCAAGACGCAGGCAGCGCTGCTAGAAGCGATGCAGGAACGCCGCGTGACGCTGGACGGGGAGACGCACCTTCTGCCCGAGCGCTTCATGGTGGTGGCAACCCAGAACCCGATCGAGAACCAGGGCGTCTATCCCCTGCCCGAAGCCCAGCTTGACCGCTTCCTGTTCAAGCTGCTGGTGCCCTATCCGGATGAGGCCGAAGAAGCGCGGATCGTGGCGACCTATGGCCAGCGGAGCGGACCGCAGCGCCCGGCAGATCTGGGCGTGCAGGCGGTCACCAACGCGGCCGGGATCGGCGCGGCAAGCAGCGCGCTGTCGCAGGTCACCGTGGCGGACGAAATCACCGCTTACGTCGTGCGCCTGATCCGCGCGACCCGCGATCATGCCGAACTCACCGTCGGCGCAAGCCCGCGTGCCGCGGTGCTGCTGGCCGGCGCCGCCCGCGCCCGCGCCGCGCTGGAGGGCCGCGACTATGTCATTCCCGACGACGTGAAGGCGCTCGCCGTGCCGGTGCTGCGCCACCGCCTAACGCTCAGCCCCGCCGCCGAGATCGAAGGGCGCGATATGGAAGCGCTGGTCGCCGAACTGGTCGAGAGCACGGAAGCGCCCCGCTAAGCCGATGGCCGCGCCCTACCGCCCGCTTGTGACGATCCTCACACCGCTGATGCGGCTGCTGATCATCGTGCCGACCGAGCGCGCGGCATGGGGCATCGCCGCGCTCGCGCCGGTCGCACTGGTGATCGCGGCGACCGCGCCCGGCGCATGGATCGTCGCGCCAATTCTCGGCGGGATTTTGCTGGCGCTGGTGGTGTTCGACGGGCTGCTTTCGGGCCGCAACGCCGGATGGGGGATCCACGCGCCGCCCGATGTCGAGGTTGGCCAGCCCGCCGCGCTCGCCGTCAGCGCGACATTTGCCAGCGGGCGGCAGCGTAATGTCAGCGCCGCGCTCGCCTGCGATCCGCGATTGGCGGCAGGCGGAAGGGTGACCATCGCGCTCAGCCCCCAAGGCGATGCCCCCGGCTGGCGCGGCGAAACCAGCGTCACCCCGACACGGCGCGGCACTGCGCCTGTTACCGAAGCATGGCTGCGCTGGGAGGGGCCACTCGGCCTCGGCGCGCGGCAGGTCAGCTACCCGCTGGAACAGGCTGTGCGCATCTGGCCAGACCTCTCGCCGGTGCGATCCAAGGATTTGCAGACCTTCCTGCGCAACACCCAGACCGGCCTCATCGCCCGGCGCATCCGCGGCGAAGGCACGCAGTTCGAGGCGCTCAGCGAATACGAAGCCGGGATGGACCGCCGCCGCATCGACTGGAAGGCGAGCGCACGCCACACCCGGCTCTATGCCCGCGAGAACGAAAGCGAGCGCAACAACCAGATCGTCTTCGCCTTCGATTGCGGGCAGGCGATGTGCGAGCCGGTGGACGGGCTGCCGCGCATCGACCGCGCGGTCTCGGCCGCGCTCACCTGCGCCTATGTTGCGCTCAAGGGCGGGGACAAGTGCGCGCTGTTCGGCTTTGCCCGAAGGCCGCAGCTGATGACCCCCTTCATTACCGAAAGCCGCGCTTTCCACCGCTTGCAAAGCGCCGCCGCCGGGCTCGACTACGAAGCCACCGAGCCCAATTTCACGCTCGCGCTGGCGACTCTAACGGCCAAGCTCAAGCGCCGTTCGCTGGTGGTCGTGTTCTCCGATTTCACCGATCCCACCAGCGCCGAACTGATGGTCGAGAGCATGGGGCGGCTGGCGAACAAGCATCTGGTGCTGTTCGTCACCATCGCCGATGCCGAGGTCGAGGCGCTGATCGCTGCCCCGCCCGCCGATATCGCCACGCTCGCCCGCGCGGTCACCGCCGATACCCTCGCGCAGCAGCGCAAGCTGGTGCTCCAGCGCCTGAAACGCATGGGCATCGATGTGATCGAAGCGCCGTGGGAGAAGATCGGCCCACAGCTGATCGACCGCTATTTCCTGATCAAGAACAGCGAGGCCATCGGGTGAAGACGCCGGTTCTCTCCTCATGGTTCGGGCGCGGCGAAATTGCCGCGCCGCCCGATATCGCCAGCGCGACCTTGCGCTCGGACCGGTTCCGGCTGGAGCGCGAGGGCGAATGGAGGCGGCTGGAAGCCATCGTCGCGCGGATGGAAAAGGGCGGATTGAAGCGCATCGCCGACGAGGATCTGATCGCACTGCCCGCGCTTTATCGCACCGCTGCATCGAGCCTTGCCGTGGCGCGCGAGACGTCGCTCGATGCGGCCACGCTCTCCTATCTTGAGGCGCTGGTGCAGCGCGCATGGTTCCAGGTCTATGGCCCGCCGCGCGGGTTTGGCGGCTGGCTGCGCGACTTCGTGCTGGGCGGTTGGAGCCGCGCGGTGCGGGCAATGTGGCTCGACATCTGCATCGCGCTGTTCGTGATGGTGGCCGGCAGCGTGGTCGGCTGGCTGCTCGTGGCGCAGGACGAGGCGTGGTATTACCGGCTCGTGCCAGCGGGCCTTGCCGATACCCGCGTGCCCGGTGCGAGCCGCGAGGAATTGCTGGCGAGCCTCGCCACCGAAGAAGGCGCGGCCGGGCTGGCGACCTTTGCCGCGCAGCTGTTCAGCAACAATTCGGGGGTGTGCATCCTCGCCTTCGCGCTGGGTTTTGCCTTTGGCATCCCCTCGTTGCTGCTGCTGGTGCACAATATGGCGATGCTGGGCGCGATCCTGTGGCTGTTTTCGGGCCAGGGCCTGACGGTCGAGCTGGCCGCGTGGCTCTCGGTCCACGGCACCACCGAGATTTTCGGCATTCTGCTGTCCGGCGCGGCAGGCTTGCATATCGGGCGTTCGATGGCCTTTCCGGGGCAGCGTCCGGTGCTTGCCGCCGCCTCGGAAGCCGGGCAGCGCGGCGCGGTGGTGATGGTCGGCGTGGTGATCATGATGATCATCGCTGCGATCCTCGAAGCCTTCCCGCGCCAGCTGGTTGACGGCACCGGCCCGCGTTTCCTGATCGGCGGATCGATGCTGGCCTTCTGGCTTGCCTACTTCTTCCTCTACCGGCCGAAGCGCCTCCCCGAGGACAGCGCATGAGCGCCGCCGCCACTGCCACCGCCAAGCGCAGCCGCGTGATGATCACGCCCGAGGGGCTGGCGCTGCCGATCACGCTTGCCTCGCGCGGCGGGCGGGCGGGCGCGCTGATGCTCGATGTGATCATCATTTTCGGCGGACTTCTGGCGTTCAACCTGCTGCTGCTGTGGATCGCCGGAGGCCTGCTCGAAGGCACCAGCCTCGATCCCGCGGCAGCCCCGAGAGGTGCGCAGGAGTTCCTGCAGATCCTGCTGGTCATCTCGGGGTTTGTGACGTGGTATGGCTATTTCCTGGTGCAGGAACTCGGCCCGCGCGGCGCGACGTTCGGCAAGCGCATCGTCGGCATCCGCATCGCGGCGCGCAGCGGCGGACGGCTCGCGCCCGAAGCGGTGATCGCGCGCAACCTGATCCGCGATATCGAGCTGTTCTATCCGCTGGTGCTGGTGCTCATCCTGCTGCTGCTGAACGCGGAAGGCGAGGATGTTGGTCTGCTCGCCTGGGCGGCGACCGGCTGGTTCGCGCTGTTCGCGCTGTTCCCGTTCTTCAACCGCGATGCCCTGCGCGCAGGCGACATCGTCGCGGGCACATGGGTGGTCGAAGCCCCGCGCACAAAGCTGGCCGCCACGCTCTCGACCCAGGGCGCAGCCGCCACCCGCGGCGCGAGCGAGGTCACCGGCGCACGCTACGAATTCGGCGACAAGGAGCTGGCGGTCTACGGCGAGAAGGAATTGCAGACGCTCGAGCGGATGCTGCGCGATGCCCAGCCCGAAGCGCTTGCCGCGGTCCACGCCACGATCTGCCGCAAGATCGGCTGGAACCCGGGCGCGGGCGACGAGAGGGCTTTCCTCGAAGCCTTCTATGCGCAATTGCGGGCCAAGCTCGAAGGCGACATGCGGTTCGGCAAGCGCAAGGCGGACAAGTTCTCATGATGATTGATCGGCGGTATTTCCTCGGCGGCGCGGTGGCTTTGGGAGCCAGCGCCTGCGTTCCGCCCGACCAGAGCCCCGTCGGGCGGCTGGCGGCGGAACTGCGGCTGATCGAGGCGGATGCGGGCGGCACGCTCGGGGTCGAGATTTTCGATACGGTCAGCGGGCTGTCGCTCGGGCTCAATCAGGATCGCCGCTTCGGCCATGCCTCGTCCTTCAAGTTCAGCCTCGCCGCGCTGCTGCTGCAACGCCATGCGGCCGGCCTGATCGACGCCGACAAGCATGTGATGTGGACCGAGGCGGACATGATGAACCACGCGCCCTTTACCCGCGAACGGATCGCCACCGGGGCGACCTTGCGCGAATTGGCGCGGGCGACGCAGATCACGTCGGACAACCCGGCGGCCAATATCTTGCTCCGCAATCTGGGCGGCCCGGCGGGGCTGACCGCGTTCTGGCGCTCCATCGGCGACGAAGTGAGCCGGGTTGATCGCTACGAGCCGGAAATGAACCTCGTGCCCGCGGGCGAATTCCGCGACACCACCACGCCTGCCGCGATGGCGCGCAATGTGGCCAGGATCATCTACGGAGACGTGCTGCCTGAGGCCGAGCGCGCCGAACTCAAGGGCTGGATGATTGCCACCGAAACCGGCTTGCGCCGCGTGCGCGCCGGGCTACCCGAAGGCTGGGTGGCGGGTGACAAGACCGGTACCAGCGGGCTGATCGGCACCGCCGAATACAACTACATCGACATCGGCTTTGCCGAAGGGCTGAAGGGCCTGCCGCCGCTCACCTTCGCCTGCTATTTCCGCGCCCGCCAGACCGAGGACGACATGCTGCCGCGCGGCGAGCTGGCGCTGGCGCGGGTGGGCAAGGTGATCAAGGAATTCGCCGAACCGGAAAAGGGCCTGCCGCTGGTGGGCAAGCTTTATTGACTGACTCCCCCTCCCCCTGCGGGAGGGGGCCGGGGGGAGGGGGCTCAATGCCAGCGGCAACCTGTGAGGCCTACGGCCTCATCCCCTCCCCCGACCCCTCCCACAAGGGGAGGGGAGAGACAGTCTCAATGATCCGGCGTGCTCGACGCCTTTGCCTCGCCGCCGAAGATCGCCACTTCGTTCACGCCCGCGCTGGTCGCGCGGCCGCGGTACATGCCGGTGGTGTTGAAGCTGAAGATCGCGTGGCCCTCGGGCGTGACGAGGATCACCCCGCCATCGCCGCCGAGGTCTTTGACGTCGGCCATGACGGCGTCTGCGACTCTCTGTGCGCGTTTTTCCTGAACCTCGTTAATCATCACCAATGCCTCAGACATCGTCATTTCGGACGGCATCGGTGGCATATCACTCTCAGAAGCCGAGGCATCTACCGTCCAGCCAGATGCCTCCATCCGCAGCCGCGCACAAATCTCATGCGCCACGCCGACGCGGATAAAATACTCCCCCCACCCTGTGGCCGATACCGCGCAGGCGCGATTATCCGCATAGGTCCCCGCCCCAATCACCGGCGCGTCGCCCACCCGGCCCCAACGCTTGCCGGTCATGCCGCCGGTCGAAGTGCCTGCGGCAAGGTTGCCGCTCTGGTCGAGCGCCACCGCGCCGACCGTGCCGAACTTGTGATCGACATCGAGCGCCGAGAGCTTCTCCGCCTTCAGCCGCTCCAGCGCCTCGCGCCGTGCGGGCGTGGCGAAGTATTCAGGCGGGGTGACGGGAAAACCCTTTTCCACCGCAAAGGCCTCCGCGCCCGCGCCCATCAGCATCACGTGCTCGCTCTGGGTGCGCACGGTGTCGGCCAGCAGGATCGGGTTCTTGACCGTCTTCACGCCCGCGACAGCGCCCGCCGAACGATCACGCCCGTCCATGATCGAGGCGTCGAGCTCGTTGGTGCCGTCCCACGTGAACACCGCGCCCTTGCCCGCATTGAACAAGGGCGAATCCTCCATCGGCATGATCGCGGCCTTGACCGCATCCATCGCGCTCCCGCCGTCTGCCAGCACCTTCGCCCCGGCATCGAGCGCCTTTTGCAGCGCGGCCTCGTATTCGGCGCGCCGCTCGGGCGTCATCGCCTTCGGGTCGAGCGTGCCTGCCCCGCCGTGGATCGCCAGCGACCACTTGGGCGCGGGCGGCGCGGCTTCCTCGGCAAGCGCGGCGGCGGGCATCAGGGCGAGGGCGAGAGCGGCGATGAGGTTCTTCATAGCGCCAAGGTGTAACGCGGTGCTGGCCGTTTCGCCAGCTTGAGAGCAGCTTTTCCCCGCGCTAGGGCGAAGCGATGATCTATCGCCCCGCCACAATCGAAGATGCCCCCGCGCTTGCCGCGCTGGGCGCAGAGACTTTCATCGCCGCTTTCGGGCATCTTTACAGCAAGGCTGACCTCGAAGCCTTCCTTGCAGCGGTGCATAACCCCGAAGCCGTGGCAGGCGAGATTGCGGGCGATACCTGCACGCACCGCCTCGTCGAGCACGAGGGTGAGCTCGTCGCCTTCTGCAAGCTGCGCTATCCGAGCTACTACACCGCGCATTCGGATGCGGCGAACCCGATCGAACTCGGTCAGCTTTACGCCCTGCCCGGCCACACCGGCGCAGGCATCGGTGCGCAGCTGATGGACTGGGCGCTGGGCGTGGCGCGGGAACGCGGTCATGATGCGGTCTTGCTGTCGGTCTATGCCGAGAACTTCGGCGCGCAGCGGTTCTACCAGCGCTATGGCTTTGCCAAAATCGCCGACATCACTTTTCAGGTCGGCGATCACTTCGATCCCGAATTCCTGTATGAGCTGAAACTGTAACCGGGAGAGAGACAATGAGCGCATTCGGCTGGAGCAGCACCACCGACGAGGTGCTGGAGGGCAAGGACCTGTCGGGCCTCACTGTCTTTGTCACCGGAGCCAATTCCGGGCTCGGGCAGGAAACCGCCCGCGCCATGGCGGCCAAGGGCGCGCACGTGGTGATGGCGGGGCGGGATCAGGTGAAGCTTGACGAAGCAGTGGCCGCGATCCGCGCTTCGGTGCCGGATGCGCAGCTGGATACGATCACACTCGATCTCGGCTCGCTCGAAAGCATCCGCGCCGCGACATCGCGGGCGCGCCAGCGGTTCAGCAAGATCGACATCCTGATCAACAATGCGGGCGTGATGGCCTGCCCCTTCAGCCACACGGCGGATGGCTTCGAGATGCAGCTGGGCACCAATCACTTCGGCCACTTCGCGCTGACGGCTGAACTGCTGCCGCTGATCGAAGCGGGCAGCGCGAAGCGCATCGTCAACCTGTCGAGCCGCGGGCACCATTTCGCGCCGGTCAATTTCGACGATCCGCATTTCGAGCGCCGGGCCTATGACCCTTGGGAAAGCTACGGCAATTCCAAGACCGCCAATATCCTGTTCACCGTCGGCCTCGAAGCGCGGCTCGCGGTGCTGGGTATCCACGCCTATGCGGTGCATCCGGGCGGGATCCAGACCAATCTCGGCCGCCATATGACCGAGGAAATGGTCGCCGCCCTGATGGCGCGGGTGACGAGCAAGGACACCGGCTTTGCGTGGAAGACCATTCCGCAAGGCGCGGCGACCAGCTGCTGGGCCGCCACCGCGCCGGAACTGGAAGGCAAGGGCGGGGTCTATTGCGAGGACTGCCACGTGGCCGAGGTGGACGACGAATCCTCGACCGGCGGGGTGCGCTCCTACGCGGTCAACCCGAGCTATGCTGACCAGCTGTGGAAGCTGAGCGAGGAACTGACCGGGGCGGCATACCCGGTCTAGGCTGCGAGAAACTCCCGCAGCAAGCCGAACACGTCCTTGGCCTCGCGCGTCGGCGTGATCGCCATGAACACGTGCGGCGCGGCCTCGTATTCATACAGCTTCGCATCCACTCCGGCGGCGCGCAGGTGGCCCACAAAGGTGCGCGAATCGACGATGAAGATGTCGTGCCGCCCGGTGAAGATACGGGTCGGGGGGAGCGACGCCAGCTCCTCGGCGGGGGTGTAAAGCGGGCTGACCTCGGCGCTGCCGGGATCGCGGGTGCCTGCCACCATCGCCCCGCAGGCGCGCAGGGTGCCGATCTTGAGCATCAGGTCATACGGCTCGACCGCGGCAATCGCGGGATCGGCCAGCGTCAGATCGAGCCACGGGGCAAACAGCGCCAGCTTGCCCGGCATCGGCCCGCTGCTGCGAACCAACCTGAGCGCCAGCGCCAGCGCCATGTGCGCGCCTGCACTATCGCCGTTGAGGATGATGCGCGCCGGATCATGGCTCGCCGCCAGCTCGGCATAGACCGCATCGGCGAGCGCATCCTGCTTCGCATGCGGCGCTTCGGGCACGACATCATAGAGCGGCACGGTAACGCTGATCCCGCAGGCATCGATCATCGCGGCCACCAGCGGCCAATGCACCGAGAACATCGGCTGCACGAACCCGCCGCCGTGGAAGTAGAGCATATGCCATGGAGCAGGCCCGCCTTTAGGGTGCAGCGTCACGACTTTCTGCCCGTGAACCACCCGCTCCTCAACGATGAAGCGCTTGCGGAAACCGCCCGGCATCGGCGCGTCCTCGGGCAGCTTGCGACCCGTCATGCGGGCGTGGAAGCCGGCCTCGTCATGCGGGAACACCGGGGTGCGCCTGGCCATCAGCCACTTGACGCCGCGCAGCAGCAGGCTGGGTGCGGGGCTGCGCAGTTCGGCGGGGTTATCGGTCAGCATGGTCACTCCCTGTTGACCGCCAGACTGCCGTGCTGCTGCCCCAAGTCAAGCGCGTGCCGCAAGTCATTGCCCCGTCATGCCCGCATCGCTATATGCCCCCCATGTCCAGTATCCGTCCGTGGCGCACGATCGAACGGCGCAAATGTCGCCAGATCATGGTGGGGAATGTCCCCGTAGGCGGTGATGCTCCCATCACCGTGCAGACCATGACCAACACCCCCACCGAAGACGTCAAGGCGACGCTCGATCAGATCCGGCGCTGCGAGGAAGTGGGCGCGGACATTATCCGCGTGTCCTGCCCGACCGAGGAATCCACCCGCGATTTCAAGAAGATCACCCGCGGTGCACGCATTCCCATCGTCGCCGACATCCATTTCCACTACAAGCGCGCGCTCGAAGCGGCGGATGCTGGCGCGGCCTGTCTGCGCATCAACCCGGGCAATATCGGTTCAGCCCAGCGCGTCGCCGAAGTGGTGCGCGCCGCCAAGGCCAATGGCTGCGCGATCCGCATCGGGGTGAATGCGGGCTCGCTGGAAAAAGACCTGCTCGAAAAATATGGCGAGCCCTGCCCCGAAGCCCTGATCGAAAGCGCGCTGGATCACATCAAGCTGCTGCAGGATCACGATTTCCACGAGTTCAAGGTGGCGGTGAAGGCCAGCGACGTGTTCCTCGCGGTCGCGGCCTATCATGGCCTCGCCGAAACGGTCGATTGCCCGCTGCACCTCGGCATTACCGAGGCGGGCGGGTTGATCGGCGGCACTGTGAAGTCCTCGATCGGCATGGGTAGCCTGCTGTGGGCGGGTATCGGCGACACCATCCGCGTCTCGCTCTCGGCCGAGCCCGAGGAAGAGATCAAGGTCGGTTACCACATGCTCAAGGCCTTGGGCCTGCGCACCCGCGGCGTGCGCGTGGTGTCGTGCCCGTCGTGCTCGCGGCAGGGCTTCGATGTGATCCGCACAGTGGAAACGCTCGAAAAGCGGCTCGAACACATCAAGACCCCGATGAGCCTTTCGGTGCTCGGCTGTGTCGTCAATGGCCCGGGCGAAGCGCGCGAGACCGATATCGGCCTCACCGGCGGCGGCAATGGCAAGCACATGGTCTACCTGTCCGGCATGAAAGCCCACGCGATTGATGACGAGGCGATGCTCGATCACATCGTCCGGCTGGTCGAGGAAAAGGCCGCCGCGATCGAAGCGGGCGAAGCAACCGCCTTCGATCCCCACGCCCAGCCCGCCGAAGCCGCCGAGTGATCCGCGCGAGCGTTGCCGCAAGTCTGGCGCTGGCGCTGGCCGCCTGCGCGACGACGGGCGATACCGCTGCGGCCCATCCCGAAGCCCGCAGCTATTCCGCCACTGCCAATGCCATGGCTGACGTCGACGCGGCGCTCGACCGCGCCTCGGCGAACGGCAAGCGGGTGCTGGTGGTTTTCGGCGCGAACTGGTGCCACGATAGCCGCGCGCTCGCAGGATGGCTCGAAACCCCGCGCTTCGCCGCTTTGACAGCCGAGCGCTACGAGACCGTCTTCGTCAATGTCGGGATGCCGCAGACCGGCGACGGGCATAATCTCGATGTCGCGCGCCGCTTTGGCCTGGCAGAAGTGCCCGGCACTCCGGCCCTGCTGGTGCTGACCGCCGAGGGCCGCGCAGTGAACCTCGACACCGCCGCCAGCTGGCGCAATGCGGGCAGCCGCTCCGACGAGGCGATCCTCGCCGAACTCGCCGCGCTGGCCGAGGCGTCGCTTCCAACCACCCCATGATCGAAGCCCTGCTGCTTGCGCTGGCGCTGGCGATGGACGCCTTTGCCGTGGCGCTCACCCAAGGCGCGCGGTTTCGCCCCGGTGCCCGCAGCGGGCTGGCCATCGCGGCGACATTCGGGGTGTTTCAGGCAGCTATGCCGCTCGCCGGATGGGTGATCGGCGCAGTGGCGCTGATCTATGTCGAGGCGGTGGATCACTGGATCGCCTTTGGCCTGCTCGCCTTCCTTGGCGTGCGGATGCTCGGTGGCCATGTCGGCGAGGAGGAAGCGGCGCAATCGCTCACCGGCAAAGCGCTGCTGGTGGCAGGTGTGGCCACGAGCGTGGATGCGCTGGCGGCGGGGATCACCCTGCCCACCCTCAGCGTCGCCCCGCTGGTCGCTGCAGCGCTGATCGGCGGCGTCACCTTCGCCATGAGCGGGGCGGGCGTATGGCTGGGCCGCATCGCGGGTGACCGCTGGGGCACATGGGCAGAGCGGGCGGGCGGCGTGATCCTGATCGCGCTGGGGTGCAAGATCCTCGCCGAACACACCGGCTTTCTCTGACGCTGTCCTACACGGGATGAAGCTGCCATGACCTTGCGCATGATCATCCCGTCGCCCCTCTCCTTTCCCGCTTGCTTTCCAAGCGCCGCACAGGCCGGGTTTTCTGTTCCTGGACAGTGTCTCATGTGTCTCCAACAGACCGGAACACGGGCCGAAAGCTGAATGCTCCACGTCGTCCACCACGCCGACTACATGGCCCCGCGCCCGGAGCGTGGGAGCTTCAAGTTCGACAAGTACTTCCTCGTAATGGAGGAGCTGCGCAGCAGCGGCGCGCCGATAACCGAGCACGCGCCCGAGCCGATGCCGCGCACATGGCTCGAAGCCGTCCACTGCCCCGATTACGTCGATCAGGTGTTCCGGGCCGAAGTCCCACGCGACAAGGAACGCCGCATCGGCTTTCCCGTCACCCCGGCGATCACATCCCGCGTGCGCCACACCAATGGCGGCACCTGGCTTGCGGCGCAGTTGGCGCGCGAGCACGGCTATGCCGCCAACTCTGCCGCCGGAAGCCACCACGCGCTGCACGACACCGGCGCGGGTTACTGCGTGTTCAACGATCTCGCCGTCACCGCCAACCGGTTGATTGCGCAAGGGGACGCGCGCCGCGTGCTGATCGTCGACCTCGACGTGCATCAGGGCGACGGCACGGCCAGCCTCACCGCCGGGCGCGCCGACATCTTCACCCTCTCGCTCCATGCCGAGAAGAACTTCCCGGTAAGGAAGGCCCGCTCCAGCCGCGATGTCGCCCTGCCGGACGGGGTGGATGATGATGGCTACATGGACGCCCTTACCCGCCACCTTCCGCAAGTGCTGGCGGAGTTCGCGCCCGATTTCGTGCTCTATCAAGCGGGCGTCGATCCGCATGTTGACGACAAGCTCGGGCGGCTTGCGCTCACCGATGCGGGGCTCGAGGCGCGTGACCGGTTTGTGGTGAGCGCGGCACGCCGCCTCGGGCTTCCGCTCGCCAGCGCTCTAGGCGGGGGTTACGGCGATGATGCCCGCCAAGTTGCCGCACGCCATGCGGCCTCGATGCTGGCGATGGCGGCGGAAAATGCACGCGCGGTGCCGCATGCTTGATGCTATGCCATCCGCGCAGCACGCGGGGGACAGCATGGCCGATCACGCAACCGATTACCTCATCATCGGCGCAGGCGCGGTGGGTCTCGCCTTTGCCGATACCCTGCTCGACGAAGACCCGGATTGCCACATCACCTTCGTCGACAAGCACGCCAAGCCCGGCGGGCATTGGAACGATGCCTACTCCTTCGTCGCGCTGCATCAGCCCTCGGCCTTCTACGGCGTCAATTCGATGGCTTTTCCGGGCGAACAGATCGACACCAACGGCCCCAATCAGGGGCTCTATGCCCTCGCTAGCGGGACCGAGGTTTCGGCCTATTTCGAAAAGGTGATGAACCTGCGCCTGCTCCCAAGCGGGCGGGTCGCCTATCACCGGCTGAGCGAATTCAAGGGCCGCGACGAGAGCGGCACCGCGCGGATTGCGGGCGTGCTTTCCGGCGCGGAGCAGACCATCAAGGTGCGCCGCAAGCTGGTCGATGCGACCTTCTACCAGACCTCGGTGCCCAGCACGCACAAGCGCGCCTTTACGGTTGCAGACGGCGTGCGCGTCGCCGCGCCGGGCGAGCTGCCCGAGCTGTGGAAAGCCCCCGGCAACATCCCCGAAGCCTTCGTCATCCTCGGCGGCGGGAAGACCGCGATGGACGCGGGCGTGTGGCTGATCGAGGGCGGGGTCGATCCCGATCGCATCCACTGGGTGCGCCCGCGCGACAGCTGGCTGAACAACCGCAAGTTCATCCAGCCGGGCGAGGACTTCCTCGAAGCGACCATCGCCAACCAGATCGCCCATCTCGAAGCCTTCCGGCAGTCGCAATCGGGCGAGGAGGTGTTCGAACACCTCGAACGCGGCGGCCATATGCTGCGGATCGATCCCGAGGTGACGCCCGAGATGTATCACTACGCCGTGATCTCCGAAGGCGAGATCGCGCTGCTGCGGCAGATCCGCCAGGTGATCCGCAAGGGCCGGGTGACAGGCATCACGCCGGGCGCGCTGCATTTCGGCGATGCGGTCCACAAGCTGCCCGAAAACACGCTGTTCATCGATTGCACCGCCCGCGCCGTGCCCTTCACCGCCGAGGCGAATAGCGGCCCGCAGTTTCGCGGTGACACCATCGTGCTGCAACCGGTCCACGTTCCGCTGGTGACCTTCAGCGCCGCGCTCACCGCCTTTCTCGAAGTGCATTATCCCGATGATGCGACAAGGAACCAGATTGCCCGCACCGGCGCGCTGACCGATACGCCGGCCACCTTCCCCTATGCCTTCATGATGAATCTGATGAACCGCGGCACCTGGTCGCAAACGCCCGAGATTGCGGCGTGGCTGGCGAAGTCGCGGCTTGATCCGACGGGGCCGACGGTGGCGCGGATGATCGCGGCGGGCGATCCGCGGCTGTCGGCGCTGAGCGGGTTCCGGACGGCGGTGATGCAGGCCATGCCCGACGTGATCCGGCTCGGCATGGCGGCCAAAGCGCTGCACGAACAGGGGCGCCTTCCTACGACCTGACGCAGAACTGCGACGAAATGCGCGAATAGGGCATTTGCGTTATTGGGAACGCAAGCCTTGCACGGTAGGTTACAGCAGCATGAAACGGCGCGACCTTTTGAAGGGCACTTTGGCAGTCGGGGCGGCATTGACGCTCCCGGGCCGCCTCGCTGCGTCCGTCGCGGCATCGGTTGCTCCGGGCTCCCCGCGTGATCGCATCCTGTTCGACATCGCCAAGCGCGAGCTGCTGCGGGCGGGCAATGCGATCTGGAAGAACGACATTGTCGGCATCGCCGATTACGGCCTCCATTCGGCGAAACCCCGCTTCCACTTCGTCAATCTCGATCGCGGCGAAGTGCAGTCCTATCATGTCAGCCATGGCATGGGTTCCGACCCCCAGCATGATGGCTGGCTTAAGCAGTTCTCGAACACCGAAGGCTCGAACGCGACCAGCCGCGGGGCCTATGTCACGTGGGAATGGTATCAGGGCCGCTACGGTACCTCTGTGCGCCTCGGCGGGCTTGACCAGACCAACGAGGCGGCGCTGCGCCGCTACATCGTGATGCACCGCGCCAATTATGCCGAATCCTCGCATCTGGAGAAATATGGCCGCCTGGGCCGCTCCAACGGCTGCTTTGCGATGGGCGAGGAACAGTTCCGCATCGCGCTGATGCACCTGTCGGGCGGGCGCTTGCTGTTCGCGGACTCGCTGGGTCTTGAGGAAGACGGCTCGATCCAGCCGGTGCCCGAACTGGCGATGATCGACCGCCAGCCGCTCGACTTCGGCCCGGGCGCGGCTGCCAGCGCCTATTGAGCGGCGACAGACCCGCTCAGCTATCCTGCAGGTCGTCCTCGATCACGATCACCTCGTCATCCACCACATTGCTGCGGTTGCGCACGCGCGGCTTGTCGAGGCTCGCGAGCACCGGAGCGTCGCGGCCGTAGATGTCGTCGAAGGTCAGCATCTCGCCGTTGATGTCCGACGCCATGGTGAAATAGGTGATGTAGGCCGGAAACTGCTTGGTCAGCGGCACCTTGGTGTATTTGCCCGAGGTCGAGATCGCCAGCGCCTCTTCCTTGGTCGCGCCCTTGCCGAGGATCGCCATGGTGATCGCCAGCTCCAGCGCCCGCTCGGTGCGCACGCAGCCGTGGCTGAGCGCGCGCTGATCATTCGCGAACAGGTGGCGCGAGGGCGTATCGTGGAAGAAGATCGCGTGCTCGTTGGGCATTTCGAGCTTCATCTGGCCGAGTGAATTGCCCGGCCCAGGCTGCTGCACCACGGTGATGTAGCCATTGGCGCCGCGCGTCGCGACATAGCCGTTGCGCTTGGCCCAGGCCGGATTGCCGAGCGCGCGTGCGCCCAGCCCCTCGCCCTTGACGATCGACTGCGGCACCGTCCAGGTCGGGTTGAACACCACGCCTTCGACCATTTCGGCCAGCTGCGGCGTGGCAGTGCGCCCCGGCTTGCCGACAATCGTGCGATAGGTGCTGATGATGCGGTCCTTGACCGTCAGGCGCAGCTGGAATTCGGGCACGTTGGTGATGAGATATTGCGTGCCAAGATCGCGCGCGAGCCAGCGCCAGCGGTCCATATTGGCGCGGATCAGCTTGCGCTTGGCGGTGGCGCCCGCCGGGACCTTGGCGAGTTCGGCCTTGAGCCGCGCATAATCGGGGTGGGTCGGCGCAAGCTTGGCCAGGGTCCCGGCAATATCGCCGCTTTTGACCGCCTCGGCCAGCAGATCGCCAGTGCGGAAAGTATCGCGGTCAGGATCGACCACGAACCACTGCGTGCGCGCATCCATCGGCGTGCGCCCGTCGCGCAGATCCTCGACCAGCCACACAAAGCTTTGCGAGGCCATCGCATCAAGTTCTGCCGAGGCTCCGCCAGCAATCGCGACCTTGAGCGGGCCGAGATCATAATCCTTGGGATCGAGCCCTTCGCTGCCGATCCCCTCGATCACCGCGATCAGTTTGGTGGCGTTGGCGACGGTCCACGGCTGCACCAGCGGCGCAGGCTTTTCCATCCCGCCTTGCACCACCGGCTCGGACACAGTCTGCGGGAAAGCGGACTTGAAGGCGTCGCTGGTGGCAGGCGCGGGCGTGGGTGTGGGTGTGGGCGCCGGAAGCTTGGCCGGCTGGGGGCCGCCCTGCTGCTGGCCGCCAGGGATCATGGCCTCGCGGCCACCTTGTGCCTGAGCCAGGGCCGAGCCCGCCAGCAGCGCGGCGGCCGCGATGCCGTATGCGAATTTGCTCGTGAAGCGCGTCATAGAAATCCGTTCCAACCCCGCTGGCCGCCCTGCGCAGCCCAATCATTCCAGCACGCATCATACCCGCGCCGGGGCCGGTCTATCAACCGCCTTGGATTGCGCACAGGTGAATAACGCAAATTGGCCGTCACCAACCCCGCGCGGGCGAAGTGATGCGTGACCTCGGGCGGGCTTGCGACTATGCGCGCCTCGCATGTCGGCCCGCGCTCATCCCCTGCTGCCCTTTGCTGCCGCACTGGCGGGCGTGGGCTTCCTGTCGCTGATGGACGCCTTCATGAAAGAAGCCGCGCTCCTGATCGGCGCCTATACCGCGACAGTGCTGCGCGCAGGGGTCGGCACCGCGCTGATCGCGCCGGTCTGGCTGGCCCGCGGCCCCGCCATGCCGACCCGCGCGGTGTGGAAGCTTCATCTGACCCGCGGGATTGTCTCGGCGTTCATGGCGCTGACCTTCTTCTTTGCGCTCACCCTTCTGCCGCTCGCCGAGGCGATTGCGCTGAGCTTCATCGCCCCGCTGATCGCGCTCTATCTCGCCAGCGTGCTGCTGGGCGAGACCATCAGCCGAGCGGCGATCGGCGCGAGCCTGCTCGGCTTTGCGGGCACGCTGGTGATTGTCGGTGGACGGATCGGTCAGGGCCGGTTCGATGAAGGCGCGGCGCTGGGCGTGGCCTCGCTGTTCGTCTCGGCGCTGCTTTATGCCTATAATTTCATCGTCATCCGGCGGCAGGCGCAGGTCGCGGGGCCTATCGAGATCACGACCTTTCACAGCGGGATCGGCGGGCTGGTGCTGCTGACGCTCGCCCCGTTCCTGTGGGAGATGCCGAGCAGCGAAGCCGTGCTCCCGCTGCTGGCGGCGGGCGCGCTGACCGTGGCGGGATCGCTGTCGATCGCCTGGGCCTATGCCCGCGCCGAGGCGAGCGCGCTGGTGGCAACCGAGTATTCGGGCTTCGTCTGGGCGGCAGCGTTCGGCTGGCTGTTCTTCCGCGAAAGCGTAAGCCTCCCGACGCTCGCGGGCACAGCGCTGATCATCGCTGGATGCTGGCTGGCCGCACGCGCTGCGCCCGGCAGCGAAAACACGCACGCCTAAGTCCATTTCCCGAGGGCGAATGTCCCTTGGCCCCCTTGACCTCGCGCCCGCGAAAGCGCAGGTGCGCCCTCGAAAACCGCGCCTTCTGGATCGGGGTGCGGGGACAACCTAAAAGGATGGAACGCCCCCATGACCGACATCGGCAAGGATACGCTCGCAACCCGTCAGACCCTCTCGGTTGGCGGCAAGGAATACGCCTATTATTCGCTCGCCAAGGCGGCCGAACAGTTGGGTGACGTGTCCCGCCTGCCGATTTCGATGAAGGTACTGCTGGAAAACCTGCTGCGCTTCGAGGACGAAGGCTTCACTGTCGGGCGCGAGCATATCCAGGCGCTGGTCGACTGGCAGGATAACCCCACCACCGGTGAGGAAATCCAGTACCGCCCGGCGCGCGTGCTGCTGCAGGACTTCACCGGCGTGCCCTGCGTGGTCGATCTGGCCGCGATGCGCGATGCGATCAAGAAGCTGGGCGGCGATACCGCCAAGATCAACCCGCTGGTGCCGGTCAACCTTGTGATCGACCACTCGGTGATGGTCGATGAATTCGGCCACCCCAAGGCGATGGAAGCCAACATGGCGCTCGAATACGAGCGCAATGCCGAGCGCTATGACTTCCTCAAGTGGGGTTCCAAGAGCTTCAAGAACTTCACCGCCGTGCCGCCGGGCACCGGCATCTGCCACCAGGTGAACCTCGAGCACCTCGCGCAGGCCGTGTGGTCGAGCGAAGGCCCGGACGGCATGATGGTCGCCTATCCCGACACCTGCGTCGGAACCGATAGCCACACCACCATGATCAACGGCCTGGGCGTGCTCGGCTGGGGCGTCGGCGGGATCGAAGCCGAGGCCGCAATGCTCGGCCAGCCGGTGTCGATGCTGATCCCCGAAGTGGTCGGCTTCTACCTCGAAGGCCGCATGGCCGAAGGCGTGACCGCGACCGACCTCGTGCTGACCTGCGTGCAAATGCTGCGCAACGTCGGCGTGGTGGGCCGCTTTGTGGAGTTCTACGGCCCGGGCGTGGCTAACCTCACCCTCGCTGACCGCGCGACCATCGCCAACATGGCACCCGAATATGGCGCAACCTGCGGCTTCTTCGGCATTGATGACAAGACCATCGAATACCTGCGCCTCACCGGCCGCAGCGAAGAAAACATCGCGCTGGTCGAAGCCTATGCCAAGGCGCAGGGCATGTGGTTCGATCCGGCCAACGTGCCGGTGTTCACCAACACCCTTTCGCTCGACATGGCAGCGGTCGTCCCCAGCCTCGCCGGGCCCAAGCGCCCGCAGGACAAGGTGATCCTGCAGGAGGTCGACGATCTGTTCAACGCTGACCTGTCCAAGGTCTATGGCAAGACCGCCGCCGCGCGCGTGAGCGTCGAAGGCGCCGCGCATGACATCGGTGACGGTGACGTGGTGATCGCCGCGATTACCAGCTGCACCAACACCTCCAACCCCGATGTGCTGATCGCTGCGGGCCTCGTCGCCAAGAAGGCGAACGAGCGCGGCCTCAAGCCCAAGCCGTGGGTCAAAACCAGCCTCGCACCGGGATCGCAGGTGGTGACCGATTACCTCGTAAAGTCGGGCCTGCAGGAACATCTCGACGCGGTCGGTTTCGACCTTGTCGGCTACGGCTGCACCACCTGCATCGGCAACTCGGGGCCGCTCGCAGCGCCGATCTCGGCCGCGATCAACGGCAATGACATCGTTGCCGCGTCGGTGCTCTCGGGCAACCGCAACTTCGAAGGCCGCGTCTCGCCCGACGTGCGCGCGAACTTCCTCGCCTCGCCGCCGCTGGTGGTGGCCTATGCGCTGAAGGGCACCGTCACCGAGGACATCACCACCACCCCGATCGGGCAGGACCAGAACGGCAATGACGTGATGCTGGCCGATCTGTGGCCGACCAACGCCGAAATCGCCGCCAACCGCGCCGCCAATATCGACCGCGACATGTTCGTGAAGCGCTATGCCAACGTCTATAACGGCGATGAGCATTGGCAGGCGATTACTGTGGAGCCGTCGGACACCTACCAGTGGCGCGCCGGGAGCACCTATGTCGCCAACCCGCCCTATTTCGAGGGCATGACCATGACGCCCGCGCCGATCATGGACATCGTGGACGCCAAGCCGCTGGCGATCCTCGGCGATTCGGTCACCACCGATCACATCTCGCCCGCCGGTTCGATCAAGGAAGACAGCCCGGGCGGCAAGTTCCTGATGGCCAACCAGGTCGCCAAGAAGGACTTCAACTCTTACGGCTCGCGTCGCGGCCACCACGAAGTGATGATGCGCGGCACCTTCGCCAACATCCGCATCAAGAACGAGATGGTCCCCGGCGTCGAAGGCGGCTTTTCGACCTATGGCGGCGAGACCATGGCGATCTACGACGCCGCGATGCGTCACAAGGAAGACGGCACCCCGCTGGTGGTGATCGGCGGCAAGGAATACGGCACCGGCTCGTCGCGCGACTGGGCGGCGAAGGGCACGATCCTGCTCGGCGTGCGGATGGTGATTGTCGAGAGCTTCGAGCGCATCCACCGCTCCAACCTCGTCGGGATGGGCGTGTTGCCCTTGCAGTTTAAGGACGGCGATACCCGCGCCACGCTCGGCCTGTCGGCGGATGATACCTTCTCGATCCGCGGTTTGGCCGACCTTGTGCCGGGCCAAGACGTCACCGTCGAGGTCACCCGCGCCGATGGCAGCACCTTCAGCTTCACCGCGCTGTGTCGCATAGATACCGCAAATGAAATGGAATATTACCGCCACGGCGGGATTCTCCATTACGTTCTGCGCAAACTTGCGGCATAAGGAGAAGTATGACGCAAGCCCGCCTCACCCTTTTGCTCTCCCTCCCGCTGCTGCTCGCAGCCTGCGGGGAGTCGCAGGACGGGGGCGGGAGCCGCGAGGCGCCCGCAGCGCCGCTCGGCTTCGAACTGGCGATGGCCAGCGCCGGCGCGGCAAGCGATGATACGGCATCGGCCAGCGCCGCCGCTGTGCCCGCGCCGACGCTGATTGACCTCACGCCCGAACAGCTCGCCGAGCGGATAAAGGCGGGCAACATCCGCCTGATCGACGTGCGCACCGCCGAGGAAGTCGCCCAAGGCACGATCCCCGGCGCCGAGCACATCCCGCTCGACCAGTTCGATCCGGCGAAGCTGGGCGCGGATGACGGGCGCGAGGTGGTGCTCTACTGCCGCTCGGGCCGGCGTTCGGCGTTGGCCGGCGAAAAGCTCGTGGCCGCCACGGGCGAGCCGGTGGAGCATCTCTCCGGCGGCATTCTGGCATGGGAAGCTGCCGGCCTCTCGCTCGAGCCGCGCTAATGCGCTTGCGCCAAGGCTGACGCAAAAGGGCGGCTCCCCCCGAAGCCGCCCTCTCTCATTTTAACTCATCAGCGAGGCTGGGCGGGCGCTCAGGCGATCTTGCCGGGGCGCAGCTTGCGCCGGGTGAGGATCGCTGCAGCCGCAAGGCCGAACAGCGCCATCATCGGCGGGGCCGGCACATCATGCCCGCCGCTTGAGCCCGACGAGCCCGAGGACGACGAGGAGGAACTGCTGCTGCTCGAGCTCGACGAGGACGAGCTGCTGCCGCTCGACGAACCGCTGCTGCCCGAAGTTCCACTCGATCCGGTCGAGGTGCCAGTCGAGGACGAGCTCGACGAGGACGAGGAACTCGACGAGGACGACGAGCTGCTGGTGCTGCTGGTCATGTCGCCCGAGGTGCTGCCAGGGTGGCCGCTCGATCCGGTGCTGGTCGCCCCGCCCGAAGAGCTCGACGAGGACGAGGAACTCGACGAAGATGACGAAGACGAGCTGGAAGAGCTCGACACCGCGCCAGTCGAAGAGCTGACATTGCCCGAGGAACTCGAGACGTTGCCGGACGAGCTGGAGACGTTGCCGGACGAGCTCGAAACGTTGCCCGAAGAACTCGACACATTGCCGGACGAGCTGGAAACCGCGCCAGTCGAACTCGACACCGCGCCCGTGCTGGACGACACTGCGCCGGTGCTGGACGACACTGCGCCGGTTGAGGAGGAGACATTGCCCGAAGTGCTGGTGCTCGAAACCGCACCGGTCGAGGACGACACTGCGCCGGTCGAAGTGGAGGTCGACACCGCACCGGTCGAGGTTGAGGACGAGACCTGACCGGTCGAGGAACTGATCTGGCCCGACGACGAGGTGGTGCTTGTGCTGATCTGGCCGGAGGACGAGGTGGTCGAGGTCGAATTGTCGATGTCGATTTCGATCACGATGCCGCTGCTGCCTGACGTGCTGCTGCTGCTGCTGCCCGAGGAGGTCGAGGAACCGATGTTGCCGGTGGTCGTGCCCCCGCCCGAGGTGGTGGTGGTGGTCGACACCGAGACATCGCCCGAGGACGAACCGCCGCCACCGAAGAAGCCGCCGAAGAAGCCACCGCCAAAACCGCCGCCGCCGCCAAAGCCGCCGCCAAAGCCGCCGCTACCGCCAAAGCCGCCGCCCGAAACCGGCGGGAGCGGGGGCAGCGGCGCTGGCATGTAGGCCACCTGCGCCAGCGGCGGGCATTCCTTGGGATCGATATAGGTCTGCACCACGCCGGCGGGCATCGACGTGGCACCCGGCATCACCGGCGCACATTCGATCGTGCGCTCGACAATCCGGCGGCGGCGCTGTTCGGGAATGATGCGCTCGGCACCCTTGATGTAGCGCACGCCGGTTTCCGGATCGACCGCGATCAGCTTGCCGTCGATATTGGTGGAGTATTCGGGCGCAGCGGTGTTCATCGGCTCGGCCACGCGCACCGCGCCGCCCTGCAACAACGCCACCCCCGCAGCAGCGGCGGATAGCTTCGCAATGGCCAGTTTGAGCGACATAGTCGTTAACCCTGTTTGCCTGCGGCGACGAATGCGGCCTGTCCGCTTGCGTCACCTTAACCAGCGTTCTTTTGATGGGATTAAGCGCGCAGGGGCAATCGGGTTAACCAGTGTGAGGCGCAGCAAAGCGCCGGAATCATCGGGAATCCGCGGGATTTGAGAGGCGCTGTCCCGATCTGGCACCGAAAACGGGGCCGCGAACAGGCTAAAGGTTAACGCTCATCCTCAAACAGCCCGGTCTGGCGCGGGAGAGAATCGGCAGGTGGCGCCATCTCCAGATGCGCCCAGCCATCATCATTGAGCACCCGCCCGCGCGCCGTGCGGGCGATCAGGCCCAGCTGGATCAGGTAGGGCTCAACCACCTCCTCCACCGTGTCGCGCGGCTCGGCGAGGCCCGCCGCCAGCGTCTCGATCCCGACAGGGCCGCCCTTGTAGGTGGTGGCGATCATGGCGAGGTAGCGGCGGTCCATCAGATCAAGGCCGAGCCGGTCGATCTCCAGCCGGGTCAGCGCCTCGTCGGCCACTTGGCGCGTGACGCTGGGGCTGCCCGCGACATCGGCAAAATCGCGCACGCGCCGCAGCAAACGGCCGGCGACACGCGGCGTGCCGCGGCTCCGGCGGGCGATCTCGTGCGCGCCGTCGGGTTGGATCGCGAGGCCGAGCAGCCCGGCAGCGCGGGTGACGACGCGCTCCAGCTCCTCGTGGCTGTAGAAGTTGAGGCGGACGGGGATGCCGAAGCGGTCACGCAGCGGCGTGGTCAGCAGGCCTTGCCGGGTGGTCGCGCCGATCAGGGTGAAGGGCGGCAGGTCGATGCGGACAGAGCGGGCGCTCGGCCCCTCACCGATGATCAGGTCCAGCGCGCGGTCCTCCATCGCCGGGTAGAGCACTTCCTCGACCACGGGCGAGAGGCGGTGAATCTCGTCGATGAACAGCACATCATGCGGTTCGAGGTTCGTCAGGAGCGCGGCCAAGTCGCCCGCCTTGGCGATGACGGGGCCTGACGTGGCGCGGAAGCCGACGCCCAATTCGCCCGCGATGATCTGCGCCAGCGTGGTCTTGCCGAGGCCGGGAGGGCCGAAGAACAGCGTATGATCCATCGCCTCGCCTCTTGCCCGCGCGGCGGCGATGAACACGGCGAGGTTGCCCTTGGCGGCTTCCTGCCCGACGAATTCGGCAAGCCGGCGCGGGCGCAGGGCCGCGTCCGGGTCGCCGGGTTGGCGGGTGGGGGTGTGGAGGGGGGTGTCGGGGGTGGTCACCGAAGGCCCTCATTCCCAACCGCTCCGAAGAATTCCCCGTCCCGAAACAGTTGCCAAGTTTCGTAGCCCATGGACATCGTCAGTATCTGAATGGAAAGTCCGTCCTCAAACCGAAGTGTGCAATCGCCCGTTCGAACATCCATTTCAACCGCTGCAATCCTGTTGTCGGCCAGCGCTTCATTAGCCCTCGCTTCTGCGTCAACGGGCGCGGGGAGGCCGAACTGATGCCCATCATCCTCACTGGTAGTGATGATGCTCTTTGCGCCGATCAAGCGCCAAGTATCAGTGGTCATGAGATAGTGCGAACCTATCGAGATGGACCATACGGTCTCCCCTCGCCGCATTATCACTGGCTGCCCCACCAAAAGACTTGCCAATTCCTTGGCATAGGCTTCGGATTGCGATTGCTTGCCGAACAACTTCATCCCATCCGGCCCCGCCTGATGGACCCTGAAACAAGTTCAGGGTGACGATTAGGAGAGCAAATCTTTGAAAAATCGTCATGCTGAACTTGTTTCAGCATCCATCGTGACACACTCTCTGCGCCATGCGACAAGAGCGCCAGCCCTGCGTGTACATTCTTGCCAGCGACAGACACGGCACCCTTTATATCGGCGTGACGAGCGACCTTATCGGCAGGCTCTGGCAGCACAGGAATGGTAGCGTCGAGGGTTTCACCAGCCGCTACAAGGTTCACCGCCTCGTCCGATACGAACTGTTCGGCGACATGGAGCGTGCGATTGCCCGCGAGAAGCAGCTGAAGCGCTGGCATCGTCAGTGGAAGATCAACCTGATCGAGAGTGAAAACCCCGACTGGCATGATCTGGCGGTCGGGTTGGGGTTGCCTCCGATAGAACCGCGCTGATGGCCTGCTGGATGCTGAAACGAGTTCAGCATGACGGGGGTGGAATACACCCATCACCCCGCCGCCTTCTTCAGCGCCACGCGGATCAGGTCACCCTCGCTCGCGCCTTCGCCCAGTTCTTCGAGCGCGCGGGCCACGGCCTGTGCCGCAATCGCAGGTTTGAAGCCGAGGTTCTCCAGCGCGCTCGCCGCGTCTGCGCCCTTGCTGCCTGCGGGGGCGGCGGCAGCCGAGACCGCAAACCCGCCGCTTCCGCCCGGCATCGCGCCCGCCTTGTCCTTCAGCTCGTTGACGATCCGGCCCGCCAGCTTCGGCCCCACGCCCTGCGCGCGGGCGACCATCGCGGCGTCGCCCTTCCCGCAGGCGTCGCGCAATTCGCCGGTCGAAAGCGCGGAGAGGATGGCGAGGCCGACCTTGCTCCCCACGCCCTGCACGCCGGTCAGCAGCCGGAACCAGTCGCGCTCGGCCTGCTCGGCAAACCCGAGGAGGCGCATGTCGTTCTCGCTCACCTGCAATTCGGTGTGGACGGTGCAGCCCTCTCCCACCTCGCCCAGCGCGGCGAGTGTGCGGCTGGAACAGTGGACCAAGTAGCCCACCCCGCCGACATCGACGATCGCCCAGTCCTCGCCGGTCGCATCAAGCCTGCCTGAGAGCTTTGCAATCATGGTTTGTTCTTGGCGCATTCGCGATGCGAACGCCAGAGTCCCCCGCGCCCTGTCCGCAACTTGCTACCCGCCGTGTTGGAGACACATGAGACACTGTCCAGGAACAGAAAAACCGCCTGCCCAAACAGCCCTCGCATCAAGGCACCGGAAGAGGGCAAAACGCAGGTCATGAGCCCGGTTTACCAGCCCCACGCCGCGTAGGAAATCCGCAGCTTCTCGACACGCGGCGCTTTTGCGGTAAGGAAACGGCCCATGAGCTGGAACACCTTCGGGCGCGTGCTGCGCTTTACCACTTGGGGAGAGAGCCACGGGCCGGCGCTGGGCGCGGTCGTCGACGGGTGCCCGCCGGGCCTCGCCATCTCCGAGGCGTTTATCCAGCCCTTCATGGACGCCCGCAAGCCGGGGACCAGCCGCTTCACCACCCAGCGGCGCGAGGATGATCTGGTGCGCATCCTCTCGGGAGTGTTCGAGGGCAAGACCACCGGCACGCCGATCAGCCTGATGATCGAGAACACCGATCAGCGGTCGAAGGACTACTCGCAGATCGCCCAGCAATACCGCCCGGGCCATGCCGATTACGCCTATGACGCCAAATACGGCATCCGCGACTATCGCGGCGGCGGGCGCTCCTCGGCGCGTGAGACAGCGGCGCGGGTGGCAGCGGGCGCGGTGGCGCGGCTGGTGATCCCCGAGGTGACCATCACCGCCTATGTCTGCGAGCTGGGCGGTGACCGCATTGATCCGGCGCGGATCGACTATGCCGAGATCGCCAACAACCCGTTCTTCTGCCCCGACCCCGAGGCCGCCAAGCGCTGGGAAGCCAAGGTTGATGAGGCGCGGCTGGCCGGGTCATCGCTCGGCGCGGTGGTCGAGTGCGTTGCGACCGGCGTCCCCGCAGGCTGGGGCGCGCCGATCTATGCCAAGCTCGACAGCGATCTGGCCGCCGCAATGATGAGCATCAATGCGGTCAAGGGCGTCGAAATCGGCGACGGCTTTGAAGCCGCGCGCCTGACCGGCGAACAGAACGCCGACCGGATGCGCCCCCCTAAACCTGGGAGCCCGGACGGCGCGCCGATCTACGCCAGCAACCACGCAGGCGGCACGGCGGGCGGCATCTCGACCGGACAACCGGTGGTGTGCCGCGTGGCGTTCAAGCCAACCTCGTCAATCCTGACGCCGGTTGAATCGATCAACAGCGCGGGCGAGGCGGTCGAGGTGGTCACCAAGGGCCGCCACGACCCCTGCGTCGGCATCCGCGGCACCCCGGTAGTGGAAGCGATGATGGCGCTGGTGCTGGCCGATCACAAGCTGCTGCATCGCGCTCAAGTAGCGTAAGCGGTAGCACGGCAAAGACGCGGGCAGGTGGGTTGCGCTAGCACGGCATAAGCGCTGACGTCTTCCCGGGCTTGCCCCGGGATCCCGCTCCTTTCCTCCACTGGCCCGACATAGGTGAGACAGCGTGACCCCGGATCAAGTCCGGGGAGACGTAGGGGTTTGGGTGGCTCTGACCACCAAATCCGATTGGTTCCCGCCCCCACGATTGAAAAAAGCGATTTGTGCAATCGCAACAATCAACTTTTGTGCAGCGCAATAATCCCTATTTGGGCAGGACGAGTTTCCACCCTCTCTCTCAACCCCACATAAGGACAAACTCCCATGGGTATCATCGGTTCGACACTTCAGCCGTTCACCGCCACCGCCTTCCAGGCCGGCAAGGACTTCTTCACCGTCACCGACGCCGATCTCGCCGGCAAGTGGTCGGTGTTCTTCTTCTACCCGGCCGACTGGACCTTCGTCTGCCCGACCGAGCTTGAAGACATGGGCGAAAAGTACGGCCAGCTTCAGGCGATGGGCGTTGAAGTCTACGCCGTCAGCACCGACACCCACTTCAGCCACAAGGCCTGGCACGATTTCTCGGACAAGATCAGCAAGCTGACCTTCCCGTTCCTCGGCGACCAGAACCACGTGTTGTCGAACAACTTCGGCGTGCTGCGCGAAGGCGTTGGCCTGGCTGACCGTGCGACCTTCGTGGTCGATCCGGACGGCGTGATCCAGATCATGGAAATCACCTGCGAAGGCGTGGGCCGCAATGCCAACGAACTGACCCGCAAGATCAAGGCCGCGCAGTATGTGCGCGCCAACCCCGGTCAGGTCTGCCCGGCGGCGTGGGAAGAAGGCGGCGACACGCTGGCCCCCTCGCTCGATCTCGTCGGCAAGATCTAAGCCGACCACCGAACCGGCCGGCGCGGGGCTCTCCCCCCTCCCCCACAGCTTCGCGCTGGCCGTAAAATCCCGAGAGCGCTCCTAGCCCTCGGGTCGTAGCCGGGACCGGATGTGCCCGCCCCTTCCCCCTTTCGGGGCAGGGCTTTCCGGTCCCGTGTTGCCCTTTTTTTGCAGAATTCACGCGCGCCCGCCGCGCCCCGGAGGACATCATGCTCGACGCCGCCATGCAGGCCCAGCTCAAGACCTATCTCGGTAATCTTCGCGAAGGCATCGAACTGGTCGCCTCGCTCGATGACAGCGAAAAGTCGCGCCAGACGCGCACGCTGATCGAGCAGATCGCGGCGCAGCATGATCTCGTCACCGCACGGTTTGACGGCAGCGACGATCGCAAGCCCAGCTTCATCATCCGCCGCGCCTCCGACGCCAACAAGTGGGTCCGCTTTGCCGGCCTGCCGATGGGTCACGAGTTCACCAGCCTCGTGCTCGCACTGCTGTGGGCCGGCGGCCACCCGCCCAAGGTCGATGCCGATCTGATCGAACAGGTCCGCGCGCTGGAAGGCGACTACAATTTCGAGATGTTCTTCTCGCTTTCGTGCCACAACTGCCCCGATGTGGTGCAGGCGCTGACGCTGATGGCGCTGGAGAACCCGCGCATTCACGCGACGCTGATCGAAGGCGGCACCTTCCAGAGCGAAGTCGAAGCGCGCGACATCATGGCCGTGCCCGCGACCTTCCTCAACGGCGAGCCGTTCTACAACGGCAAGATGGAGCTGGCCGAAATCCTCGCCAAGCTCGATAAGAACGCCGGTGCCAAGCAGGCGGAAAAGCTGGCTGCCAAGGCGCCGTTCGAAGTGCTGGTGGTCGGCGGCGGCCCCGCTGGCGCGGCAGCGGCGGTCTACACCGCGCGCAAGGGCTTCCGCACCGGGATCGCGGCGGAGCGTTTCGGCGGGCAGCTGATGGACACGCTCGGGATCGAGAACCTTCCCGGCACGCCCTACACCGAAGGCCCGAAGCTCACCGACAGCCTCAAGCAGCACGTCGGCGAATATGACATCGACCTGATGGACCTCGCCCGCGCGGTGGAACTCAAGCCCGCGGCGGAACTCGGCGGTTATCACAAGGTGGTGATGGCCAATGGTGCGAGCCTCAAGGCGCGTTCGCTGGTGCTCTCCACCGGAGCGCGCTGGCGCAATCTCGGCGTGCCGGGCGAGGCGGAGTATCGCAACAAGGGCGTGGCCTATTGCCCCCACTGCGACGGCCCGCTGTTCAAGGGCAAGCGCATCGCGGTGATCGGCGGCGGCAATTCCGGCGTCGAAGCCGCGATCGACCTCGCCAAGATCGTCGGCCACGTGACCCTCATCGAATTCGACACCAAGCTGCGCGCTGACGAAGTGCTGCAACGCAAGCTGCGCTCGATGCCGAACGTCGAAATCATCACCAACGGCCAGACCACCGAAGTGCTGGGTGACGGCACCCGCGTGAACGGGCTGGTGGTGAAGGACCGCGCCAGCGGTGACGAGCGGCGCATCACCCTCGAAGGCGTATTCGTGCAGATCGGCCTCGTCCCCAACACCGAATGGCTGCGCGAAATCGGTCTGGAACTCTCGAAGTTCGGCGAAATCATCATCGACGATCACGGCGCGACCAGCATCCCCGGCATCTATGCCGCGGGCGATTGCACCACCGTGCCGCACAAGCAGATCGTGGTGGCGATGGGCGAAGGCGCCAAGGCAGGTCTCGGCGCGTTCGACTTCCTCATCCGGAATGAGCCGGTCGCGGAGGTGGCGCAGGCGGCTTGACCACCTGCGACGCAACAAATCGAAGGGCGGGCTCTCCACACGGGAGCCCGCCCTTATTCATTCGTCATTGCGAGCCGTAGGCGAAGCAATCCACGACCGGCCGTCGCGGCCGGTTCGACGGGCAGTCCATGGATTGCTTCGTCGCCTCCGGCTCCTCGCAATGACGAGCGATCTCTAATCGCTTCACTCAATCAAAAAACGCGTATTAATCGATTGGACGCGCCATCCTGAAAGCGTAATCTTCCTTGCATAGCCTCCCCTGCAAGGGGCGAGTCTGACGCAATCATACGCGAGGAGAGAACAATCATGGATGCCAAGACCGGAGAAATGAGCGGCGGGTGCCCGTTCCACGGATCGAGCGAAATGCGCAGCCTGCTGGGCCGCACCAACCGCGACTGGTGGCCCGAGGCGCTGCAACTCGATATTCTGACCGAGCAGGGCAAGAGCGCGAACCCCTATGGCGAGGATTTCGATTACGCCGAGGCGTTCAACACGCTCGATTACGCCGCCTTGAAGGCCGATCTCACCGCGCTGATGACCGACAGCCAGCCGTGGTGGCCGGCTGACTACGGCCACTACGGCCCGTTCTTCATCCGCATGGCATGGCACGCGGCAGGCACCTATCGCACCGGTGACGGGCGCGGCGGTGCGAATTCCGGCCAGCAGCGCTTTGCCCCGCTCAACTCGTGGCCCGATAACGGCAACCTCGACAAGGCGCGCCGGCTCCTTTGGCCGATCAAGCAGAAGTACGGGAAGAACATCAGCTGGGCTGACCTGTTCATCCTCGCCGGCAATGTCGCGATTGAATCGATGGGCGGGCCGGTGTTCGGCTTCGGCGGCGGCCGTGCCGATGTGTTCGAGCCCGAGTCTGTCTACTGGGGCACCGAGGAGCAGTGGGTCAACGAAGGTGTTGCCACCCGTATCCGTCCGACGGAAAACGCCGCGCTCGAAAACCCGCTCGCTGCGATCCAGATGGGCCTCATCTACGTCAATCCCGAAGGGCCGCAGGGCAACCCGCATGACCCTGAAGGCATGGCCCGCGATATGCGCGAAACCTTCGCCCGCATGGCGATGAACGACGAGGAAACTGTCGCCCTCACCGCTGGCGGCCACGCTTTCGGCAAGGCGCATGGTGCGGCCCCGTCCGACACCTTCGGCGGCGCGCCGGAGAGTGAAGACCTGCACTTGCAGGGCTTCGGCTGGCTCAACGACGAGAGCGAGATCACCCGCGGCAACATCACCACTTCGGGCATTGAAGGCAGCTGGTCGAACAACCCGACCGCGTGGAGCCACGACTACTTCCGCCTGCTGTTCAAGTATGACTTCCAGCTGGTGAAGTCGCCCGCTGGCGCGAACCAGTGGACGCCGATCAACCCCGATCCGGAAGACATGGCCCCCGACGCGCGCGACCCCAACAAGCGCGTGCCGACGATGATGACCACCGCCGACATGGCGCTCAAGAACGATCCGGAATATCGCAAGATTTCCGAGCGTTTCCTGGCCCATCCGGAACAGCTGGATGATGCGTTTGCGCGTGCATGGTTCAAGCTGTGCCACCGCGATATGGGGCCGAAGGTCCGCTACATGGGCCCGGAAGTGCCTGCTGAAACGCTGATCTGGCAGGATCCGGTTCCGGCTGGCACCACCCCGGCCGATGCCGAGGTCGCCCGCTTCAAGGCGGCGATCCTCGGCTCGGGCCTGACGGTGAGCGAGCTGGTCAAGGCGGCCTGGGCCTCGGCCTCGACCTACCGCAATTCGGACCACCGCGGCGGCGCCAATGGCGCGCGCGTGCGGCTCGAACCGCAGCGCAGCTGGGCGGTCAACGACCCTGAAGAGCTCGGCAAGGTGCTGGGCGTGATCGACGCGCATCGCGGCGGCCTGTCGATGGCCGATGCGATCGTGGCGGCAGGCTCGGCCGCGGTCGAGAAGGCTGCGAAGGATGCGGGCTTCGACGTCACCGTGCCGTTCATGGGCGGGCGCGGCGATACAACCGACGAGCACACCGATGCGGCAAGCTTCGAACCGATGGAGCCCTTTGCCGATGGCTTCCGCAACTACCTAAAGACCAAGTCGGTGGTCCGCACCGAGGAGATGCTGATTGACCGCGCGCATCTGCTCGGCCTGTCGATCCCCGAAATGGCGGTGCTGGTGGCGGGGCTGCGTGTGCTTGGCGCGAACAGCGGCAACACCGCGCACGGGGTGTTTACCGACCGCGTCGGCACGCTGACCCCGGACTTCTTCCGCAACCTGCTCGACATGGGCACCAAGTGGACCCCGGTCGAAGGCTCGGGTGACGAGGAATATGTCGGCACCGACCGCGCAACGGGAGCGGAAAAGTACCGCGCCACCCGCGCTGACCTCGTGTTCGGCTCGAACTCGATGCTGCGCGCCCAGGCCGAGGTCTATGCCGAAGCCGGGAACGAGGGCAAGTTCGTGTGCGACTTCATCTCGGCCTGGAACAAGGTGATGAACGCGGACCGCTTCGACGTGAGCTACGCCCAATATCATTGAGCGCATCATTGAGCGTAGCAGTGCATGAGAAAAGGCCTCCGGTAGCGATACCGGGGGCCTTTTTCGTGGTATCAGTGCGCAAGAAGGACCCCGGCGATGAGCAGCGAACGCGAACAGCATTGGCGCACGGTTTACACCGACAAGCAGCCCGAGGATGTGAGCTGGTATCAGGCCACGCCCGAACAATCGCTGCTGGCGCTGGACCAGTTTGGCACGGTGCCATCGCAATCGCTGATCGATATTGGCGGCGGCGCATCAACGCTGGTCGATGCCCTGCTGGCGCGCGGGTGGCGCGATCTGACGGTGCTGGACATTGCCGCTCCGGCGCTGGCTGCAGCTCAGGTACGCTTGGGCGAGCGGGCGGCAGAGGTGACATGGCAGGTGGCCGATATTACCGCATGGCAACCGCCACGCCGCTACGACATCTGGCACGACCGCGCGGTGTTCCATTTCCTCAACCAGCCTGAGCAACGCGCCGCCTATGTCCGTGCGCTTGGCGCAGGGCTGGCGCAGAGCGGGCTGGCCATCATCGCCACCTTCGCGCTCGACGGGCCGGAAAAGTGCAGCGGGCTGGTCGTTGAACGCTATGACGCGGAGAAATTGGCGCAAACGCTCGGGTCGGGGTTCCACCTGGAAGCGACCTGGCGTGATGTGCATCTGACCCCGTGGGGCGCATCGCAGGCGTTTACCTGGTGTGTGTTTCGCCGCCTCGACTGAGCGTCAAATCCAGCGCGCGTCGCGCAGTTCTGCCACCTTGGCGCGGGCGACGGGGGCTTCCAGCCCGCGCGCGAGCCGCAGGCGGATGTTGCGACCGTCGCGCAGCACATCCTCCACCGCGCCGCGCGCGACCCACCAGCTGCGGTGCACCTGCATCCCCTCCAGATCACCCACCAGCGCGGTCGCATCGCGCAGCCGCATCAACACCAGCGCCGATCCCAGTGCGGTGTGGACGCGGACATAGTGGTCCTCCATCTCCAGCGCGATGATGTCGCTGCCGAGTTCGGGCGGTAGCTGGTCGAACAGCAGATTGGGCTGGGGCGGTGCGCTAGGCGCGGGCTCGGGTGCGGGCGCTTGTGGCGCAGGCGCGGCAGCCGCGATTGGCATCGCCGGGCGCGGGCCGGACTGCACCAGATTGAACAAGACCGTCACCGCCCCGCCGATCACCAGCACCGAGAAATAGGTGCCCATCACCACGTCGAGCCCCGGCCATCTGAGGTTGCCCAACGGCACCGTGTTGATCGCCAGCACCGCCACCGTCATCGGCACCGTGCCCACCAGAACCGCCGCCGCCAGCACGCCCCAGCGCGGCAGCGCCAGCGCGCGCTCGCCCCATGACGCCACGCTCTGCATCGGGCGGTAGCAGGCATAGCCGAGCCATGCGAAGCCGGTCCACGTCACCAGCCGTTCGGGCAGCGGCGCGGCGATGCTGCCGAACGGGCCGATAATTGCAAGGAACACGCCGATAACCGTCATCGCCGCCAGATCGATGATGATCCGGCGCGCAAGATCGCGCTGATGGGAGGCCGTCTGGACGGTCATGGCGCATTCCTGACTGCCCGTTCGCGCTTCGTAAAGTGGCAGCTCGCCGGATTTGCGGACAATTCGCGCATGGCCCGCGCGATCGGCGCAAGCGTAATTGCCCGCAAACGGGGCGGCGGCACAAGGGTCTCAGCAACCGATCATCCATCCAAGGAGACCCGCCATGAACGCCATCACCCTGCCTTTCACCGCCGCTGCCAAGCCTGCCGGCAAGCCCGCCGTCAGCTTCGACATCGGCCCCGTCGCCCGCACCGCTGTCAGCCTTGCCACCTTCACCATGAGCTTTGCGGTGATCGTGGCGCTGGGCCGCGCGGGGCTGGGGATGGTCGAAAACCTGCACCACTATAACAAACTGCCAATCATCATCCATGTCGCGGTGGTGCTGCCGACCATTCCGCTGGGTGGCTGGCTGCTGCTGGCCCGCAAGGGCACGAAGCTGCACAAGCAGCTGGGCAAGGTCTGGCTGGTGCTGATGCTGCTCACCGCCACCTCGGCCATCTTTATCCAGACCTCGGGCAGCTTCAGCCCCATCCACCTGTTCGTGCCGCTGACCTTCCACGCGGCCTGGAAGGTAATGGCGACCGCGCGGCGCGGGGATATCCGGGCGCACAAGCGGCATCTGGTGTTCACCTACCTCACTGCGCTGCTGATTCCCGGGATCGTCGCCTTCGCGGTCCCCGGCCGGCTGATGAACGTGATGCTGCTGGGCTGAGGCCCGTCGACCTGCCTTCCGAAACCGCTTGACGAGCCGTCGGCCTGATATAAATATGATATCATAATTATATCGGCCTACGGAGATTCGTCATGACTGCTGCTGATACCCCCGCCCTCAACCGCAGCCGGGAAGTCCCGGCCACCACGCAGAGCGGCTATGTGATGTTGCTGGTGAGCCTGGCGCTGGTCGCGGCCGCCGTCTGGATGTTCATTGCCGGCGTGGTCAGGCCCGACAATCCCGACGGGCTTATGGCGATCGGGGCGATCGTCACGGGGGTTGTCGGCCTGCTGATCCTCACCGGCTTCTACATGATCAACCCCAATGAAGCCGCCGCGATCCAGCTGTTCGGCGCTTACAAGGGCACCGATCGCAACGAAGGCCTGCGCTGGGTGCTGCCGTGGCTGGGCCGCAAGAAGATCGCGGTGCGCGCCAACAACGTCATCTCGCAGACCATCAAGGTCAATGATGCACGCGGCAATCCGATCGAGATGGGCGCGCAGGTCGTCTGGCGTGTGACCGACACCGCGCAGGCGCTGTTCGACGTCGATGACTACCGCGAATTCGTCAACGCCCAGATCGAGGCGGCGGTGCGCGCCATCGGCTCGCGCTATCCCTATGACGATATCGAGCACCTCGAAATCACCTTGCGCGGCAATCACGATGAAGTGGGCGTGGAACTGCGCGCGGCGCTGATCGAGCGGTTGTCGGTGGCGGGGATCACGGTCGACGAATGCGGGCTGACGCACCTCGCCTATGCCCCCGAGATCGCCGGCGCGATGCTGCGCCGTCAGCAGGCCGAAGCAGTGATCTCGGCGCGCAAGAAGCTGGTCGAAGGCGCGGTGACGATGGTCGAAATGGCGCTCGCCCAGCTCAGCGAACGCGGCGTTGTCGATCTCGATGACGAGCGCAAGGCGGCGATGGTGTCGAACCTCATGGTGGTGCTGTGCGGCGAGCGCGACACCCAGCCCGTGGTGAACGCAGGTTCGCTCTACTGATCATCCCATGTCCGCCAAGAAAGCCTTTGCCCTGCGCCTCGATTCGGCGCTTCACGATGCGGTCCAGCGGCTCGCGGACGCCGAGCTGCGCAGCGTGAATGCCGAGATCGAGGTGCTGCTGCGCGAGGCGCTCGCCCGGCGCGGGGTGAAGGTGGCGGTGACCAAGAGCGCAAAGCGCGGGCGGCCGGTGAGCAAGCCAAACGAGGGAGGCAGCAATGCGTGAACAGGACAAGCCCTTCGTGCTGTATCGGCGCGGGCCGTGGAATTTCACCATCATGCCGCGCGGGAAAGCCGGGTGGATGCAGTTCGCGGCATGGATGGCGGTGTTTGCGGTGCCGACGGTGGTGTTTGCCATCTATGCCGAAAGGCTTGAAGGCCGCCCGGAATTCTGGGCCGCGGTGGCGCTGTATCTGGTGGGGACGCTGGTGTGGAGCCGTGCGAGCATCCGCTGGATGAAGGCCCGCGCCGAAGTGGTCGACGTCGAGGCACTGCTCAAGCTCAAGAGCGATGAGGAGCGTAAGCGGCGCGGCGGGCGCTAGCCGCAGCTGATAATGTAGTCACGCGCCGGCCGGAAGCTCTGCGTCGGTTCCACCATCCGGCAGGTGCAATCCGGGGCGACCAGCTGGCGGTAGAGCCGGGTGAAGACCGCCGCGTACCACACGAACAAGCTATCAGGCGGCATCATGGCGTCATCCGCGCCCGAACGGTCGATGGTAAAGCGCCACGCCCCGTCTGGCGCGAACACGCCCGCACCGATGAAGGTCCAGGCGTGCTTGCGGATCGCCGCCATCAGCAGCGGCGCAGCGAGCCCCGCAGGCAAGTGCCTGAGCAGCCACACGGCCGCTTTCGGGATGCGGTTGGCGATGATGTAGTCGGCGGTGCGGCTGCCCGAATCCTCGGCGATGGTGAAGCACCCGATCGGCGCGTGCAGCGCCAGCCAGCGGTGCAGCCGCAGCGCCTGCACCTCGGGGATCATGTGCTCGCCGCTCGGCAAGGCATGGATCTGCGCATCGACCAGCACCGCGCGCGTTTCCGCCTTGCCCAGCCGCTCCTCCATCACCGCCACCGCTTGCAACACCGCGTTCGGCCCGATCAACGCTCCGGCGCGGCGGCGCGCCAGAATGCTGCCCTTACTCGACATCGATCCGGTCCCGGCGGCGCGTTTCACCCCGCTGTTTCATCTGCGCGCGCACCGCCTCGCGACGTTCCTGCGCCTGCGCGGCCTTGTCGGCATTGGTCACCCAATCGGTCGCGGCATCGGCAGCGGCAAGGCGGCTTTCGTCGAAGTGGAATCCGACCTTCTTGGCCGTCTGCGGCCCCCAGTACCCGGCCTTGCCGAGATCATAGAAGGTGCGCTTGAAGCCAGCCCGCAGGAAGGCATAGAGGCACCCCAGCAGATAGCGCCGCCTAAAGCCGGTGCCGCGCCACGGATAGTTGAACAGCGCCTTCCTCATGTAGAACCGGCGGTAGTTCTTCATCACCCCGTTGAGCAGCTCGCCCCGCTCCATCGCGGAAGGCTTCATGATCGGGGTGACGAAATTGTATTTGCTGAAATCATGGACCTCGACCTGATCCTTCAGCGTCTCGAACAGCGGGGTGTAGGGCCACGGCGTGTACATCGCCCAGTTGGCGAGATCGGGTTGCCAGTCCCACGCCATCTGGAAGGTTTCCTCCAGCGTCTCGGGGGTTTCGTTGTCGAGGCCGACGATGAACTGCGCTTCGACAAAGATGTCGGCGGCGCGCAGCAGCCGGATCGCTTCCTTGTTCTCCTCGACCTTGGTTTCCTTGTTGAACCGGTCGAGCTTTATCTGCGCCGCGGCTTCCGTGCCAAGGCTCACGTGCACCAGTCCAGCCTTGCGGTAGAAGCCCAGCAATTCCTTGTCGCGGTAGATATCGGTGACGCGGGTGTTGATGCCCCACTTCACCTTGTCGGGCAGGCCGCGGTCGATCAGCTCCTGGCAGAACTTAATGAAGGTCTTGCGGTTGATGGTGGGTTCCTCGTCCGCGAGGATGAAGAAGCCGACGCCGTGCTTTGTGTGCAGCTCCTCGATCTCGTCGACCACATCTTTGGGATCGCGGACGCGGTAATCGCGCCAGAACTTCCATTGCGAACAGAACGAGCAGGTGAAGGGGCAACCGCGCGCCAAGTTGGGGATCGCAACGCGGGTGCCGAGCGGGATGTATTTGTATTGATCCCAGTCGAGGATGTCCCAATCGGGCTTGATCGAGGACATGTCCTTGATCGTGTCGGCGGCTTCGGTGGCGATGATCTGCTCGCCGTCGCGATAGGCAAGACCGCGGATGTTGCGGCGGTCTGCCAGCCAGCGGCCTTCGCTGATCGCGGTGAACAGTTCGACCGCGATTTCCTCGCCCTCGCCGCGCACGATCACATCGATATGCGGCGCTTCGGCGAGCACCTGTCCGTACATGAAGGTCGCATGGATGCCGCCCAGCACCCGCACCGCGTTTGGCACGGTCAGTGCGGCGACTTCCAGCACGCGTTCGGCGGCGTAGATCGAAGGCGTGATGGCGGTGGTGCCGACCACATCGGGCTGAAGCGCGGCCATGCGCTCGGCGAGTTCCTCGTCCGAGAGGCCTTCGGTCATGGCGTCGATAAAGTGGATGTCGTCAAACCCTGCGCGCCGCAGCGGGCCGGTGAGATAGGGCACCCAGGCGGGGGGCCATGTTCCGGCAATCTCTGCCCCGCCGGAACGGTAATTGGGATGAACGAAAAGAATGCGCATGGGCCGAATCCCCCCTCTCTGGATGAACCCAGATTGAGGGAGCCGGCAGCAATGCGCTTTGCGTCAGATCAAATTGTGCAGCTTACTCAGCCTTTGCCGCATGTTCCGCGCGCGCCAATTCATGCAACCAGTCAGCGTGCCGCGGAGCCTTTTTGGTCTGCGACCACTCCTCCAGCATCACCGGGGCGACGCGGGCGAGTTCTTCATATTGCTCCGCCGTGCCGATATCGGCGGCGAGTTCCACGCGGTGGCCGTTGGGATCGAAGAAGTAGATCGATTTGAAGATGCCGTGATGCGTCGGGCCGAGCACGTCGATGCCTTGTGCCTCGATATGCGCCTTGGCGGCGAGCAGCGCGGCTTCATCCGGCACCTTCAGCGCGAGGTGCTGCACCCATGCGGGCGTGTTGGGATCCTTGCCCATCTCCGGCTGATTGGGCAGCTCGAAGAAGGCGAGGATGTTGCCGTTCCCTGCATCGAGGAAGATGTGCATGTAGGGATCATATTCGCCCGTCGAGGGCACGTGATCCTCGGCAAAGGCGGTGGTGTAGGTCATGCCGAGCACGCGGGCATACCACTCCACCGTCTCCTTGGCGTCCTTGCAGCGGTAGGCGGCGTGGTGGATGCCGCCGAGGTGGACAGGGTGAGTCATTCTGCAGGTTCCTCGACATTGAGCACGCCGCGGATGATTTGGTCGCGTTCCATGCTTTCGAACAGGGCCTTGAAGTTGCCCTCACCGAAGCCGTCGTCGCCCTTGCGCTGGATGAATTCGAAGAACACCGGCCCGACCTGCGCCTGCGCGAAGATCTGGAGCAGCAGGCGGGGGCTGCCGCCTTCGGTGGTGCCGTCGAGCAGGATGCCGCGCATCTTGAGCGCGTCGACATCCTCGCCGTGGCCGGGCAGGCGCTCGGCGAGCATTTCGTAATAGGTCGCAGGGGGCGCGGTCATGAAGGGCACGCCGAGCTTTTGGAGGCGGTCCCAGCAGGCCAGCAGATCGTCGCAGATCAGCGCGATGTGCTGGATGCCCTCGCCGTTGAAGGCGCGCAGGAACTCCTCGATCTGGCCCTTGCCGCCTTCGCCTTCCTCATTGAGCGGGATGCGGATCTTGCCGTCGGGCGCGGTCAGCGCCTTGGAGGTGAGGCCGGTATATTCGCCCTTGATGTCAAAGAAGCGGATCTCGCGGAAGTTGAACAGGGTCTCGTAATAGTCCGCCCAATACTTCATGCGCCCGGTGTAGACGTTGTGGGTGAGGTGATCGATGGTGTGGAAGCCCGCACCTTCGGGATAAGGATCGACATCGGGCAGATATTCGAAATCAATGTCGTAGATGGTCAGGCTCTTGCCGCCTTGTGCGCCTGCATAACGGTCGACCAGATAGAGGATCGCCCCGCCGATGCCGCGGATCGCGGGGATGCGCAGTTCCATCGGGCCGGGATCATTGGCGACGGGCTCGGCGCCGCGCTCCAACAGATACGCATAGGCCTTTGCCGCGTCGCGCACCCGGAACGCCATCCCGCAGGCCGACGCGCCATGTTCGCGCGCGAAGTACCATGCGGCGCTGCGCGGTTCGTAATTGGCGATCAGGTTGATGCCACCCTGCCGCCACAGGTGCACGTCCTTCGAGCGATGCTGCGCGACGCGGGTGAAGCCCATCGCTTCGAAAACCGGCTCGAGCATGCCCTTTTCGGGCGCGCAGAACTCGACGAATTCGAACCCGTCGAGGCCTACGGGGTTATCGAAAAGGTCTTTTGTCGGCGCGTTCATGGCAGTGATCCCCTCAGCCGCGAGATAGTTTCAATTGAAACCAGTTACCCGAAATCGCCGATTCGCGCAAGGGGAGGTCGGCGCGTTAGACGACCCGCCCGAGGGTGCGCCCACGCTCGTCCTGCACCAGCGCCAGCCGCACACCGAACGGCGCGCCGCCCTCGAACGCCGCAGCGGTCGCGGCATCGGCGAGATCGGCGTTGCCCACCACACGTTCGCCTGCGTCGCTGCGCCCGATGAAGATCGCCTCGGCGCCCTTGGGGCTGCGGTTGATGGTGTAGGTCTCGACAGTGGCGGCATCGACTTGGCCCTTGGCGACCGGCACAGCATCGCGCGCCTTGGGCAGCCTGGCGAAGCGGTCATTCGCGCTCCAATCGGCAGGTTCGGTCGAGTAGATGCCGGTGGCATATTTGCTCATCCAGCCGCCATTCGCGCCAACCAAAGCATAGGAGCCGCGATCCGCGCGCACGCGCTGCACCGCTTCGGCAATGGCATGGGCCGAATAGTTGTTCCCCGCCCCGCCGAAGAACGGCAACCCGCCCGTCAGCGTCAGCCCGCGCGGGTCGTCGACCGACAGGCCGAAGTGGTCGCACTGGTTGAACACCGGGATCGCGAAGCAGGAATAGAAATCGATATAGGCCATGTCCGCGATGCCCTTGCCAGCCCGCGCTAACGCCGCATCGACACTGGCGAGCGAAGCCGGATTCGCCGACAGGTCGGGCCGCTGCGACAGCTTGAGTTCGGTCGCAGCGGTGACGGCGTGGATGTGCACCCACTTGTCTTGCGGCACGCCAAGAGCGCGGGCGAGGCCGACGCTAGCGACAATGATCGCGGCGGCCTGGTTCACCTGATCGCGCGCGACCGTCATGCGCGGATAGGGCTCGGCAACGATGCGGTTGCGGTCGGTGACGGTGGCGAGTTCCTCGGCACTGCGCTCAACGGGTGCAGCGGAATGCGGGTTGGCCGCCGCCACCTTGGTGAAGGGCGCAAACAGCTTGCCGATTTCGAGCCGGTAGTCCTCCAGCCCGAGGCCAAGCTTATGCCGCCGGGCGTTCTCCGCCAGCGCATAAAGCGGGATCGCCCCGCTCGCGCCGTGGGCGAACAGCACGGGTTCCATCAGCTCATCGACGCCAAAACCCTGATCCTCGAAGTCGCCTTCGATCTCCTCAGACCAATCGGGAATCTCCCCCTTGGCGCTCAAGGCCAGCACCGTGGAGATCGCTTCCGAGCCGACAATCACCGCGCACTGGCCAGTGCCTGCTGCGATGGCGGTGGCGAATTCGCCTACCAATTGCTGGTTGGTCTGCCCGCCGGTGGTGGTGAGGATCGCGCGGGCCGGATTGGCACCAACCCGCTTGGCAATGGCGCGCGGCACATTGCTTGCCGCGCCGAAAGGCGGCGTCCGGTCCGGCCGCGACATTTCGAAGGCGCGGATCGCGGCCAGGGTATCGATGGCATCGGCCACTGACCCGGAAGCCCCGCTGTCGGCAATCGCCGCTGCCAGCGCCCGTCCGCCCAAGTCCATATAGGAGAGAGCTGCGTAGCCGGGCTCGCCCACCCTCTCCGAATATTGGCCCACCCCGATGATCACCGGGGTGTTGTCAGGCACCTCAGTCGACAAAGCCGTCGACCCGCTCGACGATGATCGCCGGGGCCATGCCGCCTGCCGCGCACATGGTGACAAGGCCATAGCGACCGCCGCGGCGTTCCAGCTCGTCGATCACGGTGCCGATCAGGATCGAGCCGGTTGCGCCAATCGGGTGGCCCAGCGCAATCGAGCCGCCGTTGACGTTGACCTTATCCCAATCAAGTTCAAGATCGCGCACGAACTTGGCGGCGACCACGGCGAAAGCCTCGTTGATTTCGTAGAGGTCGATATCGTCCTTGGTGAGGCCCGCCTTGGCCAGCACCTTTTTGGCGGCAGGGACCGGCGCGTTGAGCATCAGCGTCGGATCATCGCCCATGTTGCAGGTGGCAACGATGCGGGCGCGGGGCTTCAGCCCGTGCTTTTGCGCATAGTCCTTCGAGGTGATCAGCACCGCCGCCGCGCCGTCCACGACTCCGCTCGAATTGCCGGCGTGGTGGAAGTGCTTGATATCGAGATCGGGGTACTTCTGGTTAATCAGCTTGCGGAAGGTGGTGCCCGCCTCGTCGAGCGGAACGTCGGCGATCTTGGGGAAGGCCGGTGCCAGATTGGCGAGGTCTTCGCGGGTGGTCTGCGGGCGCGGATATTCGTCGTGATCGAGCAGCACCGTGCCATCATCGGCAACAACCGGCACCACCGACTTGGCAAAGCGCCCTGCGGCAATCGCCTCGGCAGCGCGCTGCTGCGAACGGTAGCCGACTTCGTCCAATTCCTCGCGAGTGAAGCCTTCCATGCTGGCGATCGCATCGCCGCAGATGCCCTGGTGCGACTGCGGGTGCACCTTCTGCAGGCGCGCATTGTGGCTGCCCATCATCGGCGGCTTGATCCCGGCGCGCATCTTTTCCTGCGCCATCGCGGCGGTGAGGCTCATCATCTCGGTGCCGCCAGCAACGATGCAGTCTTCCATCCCGCTCATCACCTGCGCGGCGGCAAGCGCGACGCTGGTGATGCCGCCGCCGCAGAACCGATCAAGCGTGGTGCCGGAAGACGTGATGTCATAGCCCGCATCGAGCGAGGCCATGCGGCCCATGTCGCCCGCCTGCATCCCGTCCTGCGTGCTGACCGACCAGATCACGTCGTCGACCGTCTTTGTGTCGAGGTTGTTGCGGTCCTTGATGGCCTTGAGCACGGTTGCGGCCAGATGCTGCGGATGTTCAGCAGCCAGCGCGCCCTTGCCCTGCTTGCCGATGCCGCGCGGGGTGCGCACTGCGTCGATGATGTATGCTTCGGCCATGATGATCCTCTCCCAGATATCGAAAATGCGGTTGACGGTTACGTAAACCCACTGCACCACTCGCACAAGAATTGCGTTTCAAATCGCAATCACATTTTCGATAGGGAGAGAACCTGTGAGCGAGACCGCTGCACCCGAAGTGCTGACTGAAGTTGTCGATGGCGTATTGATCGTCACCATCAACCGCCCCGAAGCCAAGAACGCCATGACCAAGGCAGCCGCCGAGGGAATCGCGGCGGCGATGGAGCGTTTGGACGCGGAGGACGATCTGCGCGTCGGCATCATCACCGGCGCGGGCGGGACGTTCTGTTCGGGCATGGACCTCAAGGGCTTCCTGCGCGGCGAATCGCCCAGCGTCGAAGGCAAGGGCTTTGGCGGCGTTGTGCAGTCGCCGCCCGCCAAGCCGCTGATCGCCGCTGTCGAAGGCTATGCGCTCGCCGGCGGGCTTGAACTGATGATCGCGTGTGACCTCGTGGTCGCGCACAAGGACGCGAAGTTCGGCATTCCCGAAGTGAAGCGCGGCCTTGTCGCAGCCGCCGGCGGCGTGATGATGCTGCCTGACCAGATCCCCGAGCGGATCGCGCTGGAGCTCGCGCTGACCGGCGATTTCATCGGGGCCGAACGCGCCTACCAGCTCGGCCTGATCAACGAAGTGACCGAAGGTTCCGCGCTGGACGGCGCCAAGGCGCTCGCAGCAAAGATCGCCGCCAACGGCCCGCTCGCGGTGAAGGTGTCCAAGCAGGTGATGAAGCAATCGCGCGGCTGGGCGATGGACGAGCGTTACGCCAATCAGGGCAAGCTGATCGGCCCGGTGTTCGTCAGCCACGACGCCCGCGAAGGCGCCGCCGCCTTTGCCGAAAAGCGCAAGCCCAACTGGACGGGCAAGTAAGGACTATTCTCCGTTCGCCCTGAGCCTGTCGAAGGGCTGCACTTTACTTCCGGCTGCGGCGCGGAAGAAAGACAGTGCTTCGACAAGCTCAGCACGAGCGGTTCTTTGGTTTGAGAGAGAGGATCCAAAATGCCCGTCATCGATGTGCCGCAGCCGGCCTTCATGGAAGAAGAAGAAATCGCCATTTTCGCCGACGCGGTCGGCAAGTTTTACATGCAGCACGCGCCGCAAAAGCGCGTCGAGAAGTGGCGCGAGGACGGTCAGGTTGAACGCGAGTTCTGGCGCGAGGCCGGGGCCGCAGGCCTGCTCGGCGTGTCGGTACCGGCCGAATATGGCGGCCACGGCGGCGACTTCCGGCATGACCTCGTCGTCATCGACCAGCAGTCCAAGCACGGCGTTGACGGCTTCGCCGCCTCGCTCCACAACACCGTGATCCTGCCCTACCTGGTGCGCCACGGCACCGAGGAGCAGAAGCAGAAATATCTGCCCCGTCTGGTGTCAGGCGATCTCGTCAGCGCCATTGCCATGACCGAGCCCGGTGTCGGTTCGGACTTACAATCGATCACGACGACCGCAGTCAAGGACGGCAACGGCTATCGCATCAGCGGGGCCAAGACCTATATTTCCAGCGGCCAGATCGCCGACTTCATCATCGTCGTCGCCAAGACCGACCCCAACGAGCGTGCCAAGGGCATCTCGCTGATGCTGCTCGAAACCGAAGGTGCCGAGGGCTTCCAGCGCGGCAAGAAGCTCGACAAGATCGGGCTCGACGCGGCCGACACCTCTGAGCTGTTCTTCGATGATGTTTTCGTCCCGGCTGAGAACGTGCTGGGCGGGGTCGAAGGCAAGGGCTTCTACCAGCTGATGGGCGAGCTGCCGCAGGAACGGCTGATCATCGCCGTGGGCGCGATCAACGGGATCGAGAAAGCGCTCGAGACGACGATGGAATACGTCAAGAGCCGCAAGGCGTTCGGACAGACGATCTGGGATTTCCAGAACACCCAGTTCGTGATGGCCGATCTCAAGGCACGCAGCACCGCAGCACGCATTTTCGTCAACGACTGCATCGCCCGCCACCTCAAGGGCGAACTTGACGTCTCCACGGCCTGCATGGCCAAGTATTGGGTGACCGAATTGCAGGGCGAAGTCGTCGACAAATGCCTGCAGTTCCACGGCGGGGCCGGCTTCATTAACGACTACCCGATCGCGCGCATGTATCGCGACAGCCGCATCACGCGCATCTTCGGCGGCTCGAACGAGGTGATGAAGATGGTGATCGCGAGGAGTATGTGATTTTGTTTGCGTGCCCGCCGCCGCGGGCACGTCCTCGCTTAGCGTCCTTCGCTACGCTACGGACCCGCTGCAGGCGGGCGGTCGCCCTTGCGGTCGCTAACGCGACCATTCACATCACGACCTAGCCAAGTAGCCCGGGATCGACGCCAAAGGCGTCGCGAGCGCACGCGCGCGAGCCGCAGGTGCTCAGGCCCGAAGGGCCTGAACCAGCACCGAGGACGAAGCCGCGGAGGCGGCTTCGCAAAACAAAATCGTCAGACCAAAAAAAGGGGCGGCTCTTTCGAGCCGCCCCTTTCTTCATGTCTGAAGCGCGCTTTTGCTTAGAACTTGGCGCGCAGCGTCACACCGTATTGGCGCGGCGGCAGGGTGAAGGCCGAACGCGAGTTGGTCGCACCCGAGCCGCGCAGCGTGGTGTTGAAGGTCACCCCGCGCACCACTTCGTCGGTCAGGTTGTTGACCCAGCCTTCGATCGCATAGGCGCCATTGGCGAACTTCAAGCCGGCCCGCAGGTTCACGAAGGCCTTGCCGTCCTGAATGTCGGCAATGATCGGCGGGGCCGCATCGATCGCCTGCTGCAGGCCGCCATTGGCCGCGATCTCGGCTGCACCCGGCAGGATGATTGCCTGGGTCGAGGTGCGCTGATCATCTTCCATACGGACCTGGCCCGACAGGAAGAACTCGGTCGAATCGTTGATCGGCTTTTCCCACAGCGCGCCAAGCAAGCCGACGATCTGCGGGGCGTTGGTCAGATCATTGCCGCACAGCGCGAGCACCTGCACCGAAGTCTGGGTGCCGGCGCAATCATCCGGGTAGCTCGCTTCAAGCACGGTCAGGCCGAGGTTGATCGTCAGTTCGTCACTCGGGCGGATCAGCCCTTCAAGCTCGATCCCCTTGGTTTCGGCGACCGGCACGTTGAAGGTGGCAAATGCCGTCCCGGTGAATTCAAGCACCTGGAAGTTGCTGAACTCTTCATAGAACGCCGCAACGTTGACCGTCACCGAGCCATCGGCGGTCCGTGCCTTGATCCCGACTTCGTAGGCATCGACCTCTTCCGACAGGAAGGTCGGATCGGCGCCGAGCACAGCCGCGGTGGTATCAAGGTTGATACCACCCGACTTGTAGCCGTGGGTGAAGCTGGCATAGGAATTGACCGAAGGGCTGAATTCATAGCCGAGCTTAACGGTGTAGATCAGCTCTTCGTCGTCGAAGTCCGACTGGAACGTGCGCACCAGCGGCAGCACCGCAGCTTGCGGCAGGTCCGCCGGGGCAGTGAAGCCAAAGCAGCCCAGACCGATAAAGGTCGGTTGCAGAGAAGCGGGGATTGCGCCGAGCGCACCCAGCACCGACGGACAAATCTGGTTGTTCGTCCCGGTCTGGGTGTAGCCGCCCGACTTTTCTTCCCACGAATAACGCAGGCCAACGGTCAGCTCGAGCCCGTCGGTGATCTCCAGCGAGTTGTGCGTGAAGATCGCGTAGCTCTTGGCATCCTGCTGGAAGCGGTTGGTGGTACGCGTGCCGGCCGGATCGATGCCGGTGAACACCGTCAACGGATTGGGGCCGAGCGCCCCGCCCGTCGGCACGAACAGCAGCGCGCCAACATTCTCGCCGTAATCGGCGCCGAGCGCGAAGGTCTGCGACTGGTCGATCTGCTCGTCCGAATAGAACCCGCCGATCATGTAGTTGAGCGCGCCGCCCATGCTTTCGCCCTGCAGGCGCAGTTCCGCGGTCCAGGTATCGATTTCGAGGTTCAGCGCATCGACATTGAAGATGTCGAGCCCGGTGAAATCGGAATCGTAGTTTTCGAAGCTCTGGTACTTGCGATAGGATCCGATGAAAATCAGGTCGGCAGTTTCAGACAGCGGGAATTCCAGTTCGCCGGTGATCCCGTAATTGTCGATGTCGGCGCGCGGCGCGAAATTGGCCGAGACCACGCGGTTGTCGAGCGCGTCCTCAAAAGCGCCCTGATCATCGCGTCCGGTCGCAACCGAAGGCTGGCCGTTGCCGCCATTAGCTCCGAGGCCAACGGCCGCATAGGCACCGCCGGTCACCAGCGGCGACTGGTAGAGCTCGATCGCGCCGCAGCAGCTCGACTTGCTCTTGGAATAGTCGGCGATGATACGGCCGCGCAACCCGCTGTCGGTATCCCAGCCAAGCTGGCCGCGCACCAACCACTGGTCGACATCATTGGTCTCGCCAACCTTGGCGCCGGTGCGGTCAACCACATCGAGGAAGCCATCGCGCTGGCGATAGGCACCGGTAACGCGCAGCGCCAGGTTATCCTGCACGATCGGCACGTTGACCGCGCCCTGCACGCTGATCTCGTTGAAGTTGCCGTAGCCTGCGTTCACGAAGCCGCCGAACTCGGTCACATCGGGGCGAGCATTGGTGATGTTGAGCGCGCCGGCCGAGGTGTTGCGGCCGAACAGCGTGCCCTGCGGACCGCGCAGAACTTCAACGCGTTCAATGTCGACGAACTCGCTGAGGGCCACGCCCGGGCGCGACTGATAGGCGCCATCAACGAAGATGCCGACCGCGCTTTCAAAGCCGATGTTGTTGGAGGTCGTCCCGACCCCGCGAACCCGCAGCACCACCGAGCCCGAAGCGAGCTGGGCCTGCGAGCTGCTGAAGCTGGGCGCGAGCGCCGTGACCTGCTGGATGTTCACCACACCCTGGTTGTCGAGCTGCTGCGGCGAGATCGCCGTCACGGCCAGCGGAATGTCCTGCACGTCCTGCGCGCGGCGGGTGGCCGTCACGATGATGACGCTGTCTTCCCGGGCGCCCGGATCATCGCTCTCGGCATCCTGGGCATAGGCGGGGGCGGTAAGCGCGCTGCAGGCCATCAGGCCGCACGCATAAGCTGCAAACTTGCGAGTCATGTTATCCCTCTCTCCACAATCCAGTCAGCTTCGCGCCGATCTTGGTTTTGCGGATTGAAACCTATCAGGGTCGCGCGCCCTAACAAGAGTCATAGGAAAAGTTCTGATCAGGCGTAGCAAATATGCAACATCTTGTATTGCGGCGCAGCATGTATGCGATGCAACATGTGCTGGCGCAATAATGTTTCTCAAATCGTCAAAAGGCTAGAAGCCGTAGCGTAATCCCAGCCAGAACGTGCGCGGGACGCCAAGATCGATCGATCCGCCCTGGTTGCGGGTGACGATTTCCTCGCCCGTCAAATTTTCAGCCCGCGCCACCAGCGACAGCGTTTCGACGAGCGGCGCGGCCAGAAATGCATCGATCGTGGTGGCCGGGGCGAGCGAATCACCCTCGAGATCATCCTCGAACTGCGCCGAAACGTGCCGCAGCGTGCCCGCCACTTGCCAGCCTTCCGCCGGTTGCCAGCCGAGCGTCAGAGTGCCCGCGAACGCCGGGGTCTGGGCCGGACGGTTGCCATCCAGCGACACGCCCTTGGCCTGCACTTCGGCATCGGTCCATGCGAGCGCGCCTTCAAGGCTGACGGCACCAAGCTTGGCCGCCACGCTCGCCTCGATCCCGCGTGCGCTGATCGCGGGCAGGTTCTGGCGGCGGCGCAGATTGGGGGCGATGGTGACATTGGCAATGGCGTTCTCGACCTGATTGTCGAACGCGGTGACCGACACCACCAGCGCGTTCACCGGCTGCCAGTCGAACCCGACTTCGAAGCCTTCGAGGCGTTCGTTTTCGAGCGCAGCATTGGCCTCGGTCACCACCGGGAACACCACGAAGGGGCGGTAAAGCTCGTTCAGGGTCGGCAAGCGCAGCCCGGTATAGGCCGCCGCGCGCAGTCCGAGCCGGCGGGTGGCATTGAAAGATGCGCCCGCGCGCCAGTTCAGCGCCCAGTCGCTGCGATCTGGCGCGACGATGTTGCTGACGACCACGCCCGCAGGCGTGACCGCATTATAGAAGCCGCCGGTGATGCTGCTGCGATCAACGCGCAGCCCGCCATTGATGACGAGCGGGCCGATCTGCCAATCGTCCTCGATGAACAGGCCGAGATTGGCGGTTGTTCCACCGGCGCGGCGGCGCTGAGTGATCGCGCCGGTGAACGCGTTGATCGCCTCTTCCTGCAACGCTCCGTCGGCGCGGCGGTAATCGGCGCCGATGCGGATGTCGTGGCCTTCCAGCAGCGGCGGGCGCAGCTCGAACTTGCCGCCGATCCCGGTCGACGGTGTGCGGCGCTGGTCGAGCGTGGGGGTGAAGCGCGTCGAGGAAATGACGATATTGGAGAAGTCGCGGGTCTGCACATAGGCCAGCGCGTCGAACTGCCATGCGCCCCGCCCGACGATGCGGATCGAGGCATCCTCGCCTGCGCTGGTAGAATCGGCGCCTTCGAACCTGAGCGTGCGCGCATCGCGGAAAGCGCCGATGCGGGCCTGCACTTCGATATCGCTGGTGAGCGGCGCGACCGCGCGCACGGCGGCGTTCCAGCTATCGAAGGCGGCGCGGGCGCTGGCAGGGACGCGCTGGTCAGCGGGCGTGGTGAAGAACCCCTGCCCGCGATCCCAGCGCCCGCTGGCAACCGCAAAGCCGCGTCCCAATCGCTGGGTCAGAACGCCGCTCGCCTCGGTCTCGGCGCGCGAATTGATCGCCGCGCTTCCGAGAAACGCGCCCGCCGCGGAAGGATCGGCGCTTTCCAGCTCGATCGTGCCCGCCAGCGCGCCTGCACCGAACGGGCCCGAGCCGCCCCCGCGCGTCACCCGGATCTGCCCGATCGTCTCGGGCGCAATCGCCGAGAGCGGGATATAGCCGAAGAACGGATCGGCCAGCGGCACTCCGTCAAGCAGCACCAGAGCGCGGCTCGTCGCATTGCCGCCCAGCGCGCGCAGCGTCACCCCTTGCGCGCTCGGATTGGCCGAACGGCTGTCCGAGCGGCGGAACTGCTGAAATCCCGCGACACCGCGCAGCACATCCTCGATCCGGCCCGAGGGGCTGGACACGATCGCCTCGCGCTCCAGCGTGGTGGTGGCGTAGATTCCGTTAGAGAGCGCCGGTTCAAGCCCGCGCCCGGTCACGATGATTTCCTCGCCGAGCTCTTCCTCGGAAATCACCTCCTCGTCCTGCGCGACGAGCGGCGCAGCGAGGATCAGGGCAGACAGACAGGCGGACAGGCGCAGCATCACTTTCATGGCCCGCGCCCTAACCGCTCGTGCCGCGCACGTCACCCGAAAGTCAGTTGCAGATTGCCATTCAAGACTCGCTTTTGGCGCGGCCATGTGATTACATCAGTGTCAACAAGGGAGAGAGAGACCCATGCTTGCCACACCGCCAGATTTCGACGTGCTGATCGTCGGTGCCGGAATTTCCGGTATCGGCATGGCTGCGCACATGGAAATGAAGGCCCCGCACCATACCTATGCGATTGTCGAGCGGCGCGACAATCTGGGCGGGACGTGGGATCTGTTCCGCTATCCCGGCATCCGTTCGGACAGCGACATGCACACGCTGGGCTTCGATTTCGAACCGTGGCGGCACGAAAAGAGCATCGCCGATGCGCCCGCGATCCTCGATTATCTCGACCGGATCGTCGATGAGCGCGGCATCCGCCAGCACATCCGCTTCGGCCACAAGGTCATCAGCGCCGATTTCCGCCACGATGAGGCGCGCTGGCATGTCGAAATGGAGCTTGCCGACGGCACGCGCACCCGCATGACCGCCAACTTCGTCTATCTCGGTTCGGGCTATTACGATTACGACGAGCCCTATGATCCCGGCTTCGACTTCGGCGAATTCGAAGGTCAGGTGCTCCACCCGCAATTCTGGCCCGAGAACCTCGATTACGCGGGCAAGAATGTGGTGGTGATCGGATCGGGCGCAACCGCTGTCACCATCGTTCCCTCGATGGCGAAGCAGGCCGCCCACGTCACCATGCTCCAGCGCACGCCCACATGGATGTTCTCGCGCCCGGCCAAGGACGCGATTGCCAATTTCCTGCGCAAGATCCTGCCCGAAAAGCTGGCCTACCGGCTCACCCGGTTCAAGAACATCAAGATGCAGGACTTCAGCTTCAAACTGGCGCGCGACAAGCCCCAGAAGGTGAAGGACGCGCTCTACAAGCAGATCGAGGAAGCGCTCGGCCCGGATTACGACAAGGCGAGCTTCACCCCGCCCTATAATCCGTGGGAGCAGCGCCTGTGTCTGGTGCCCGATCAGGACCTCTTCAATGCGATGAAGGCCGGCAAGGCCAACGTTGTCACCGGCCATATCGCCAAGTTCGAAAAGGGCGGGGTGCGGCTGGCCGACGGGCAGTTCCTCCCCGCCGATATCGTGGTGACCGCCACCGGGCTGAAGCTGGCCGTGGCAGGCAAGATCGCGATTTCGGTCGATGGCGAGCCGGTCGCGTTCGACCAGCGGTTCTATTACAAGGGCTGCATGTTCTCGAACCTGCCCAACCTTGCGGTGGTGTTCGGCTATCTCAATGCCAGCTGGACCCTGCGCGCGGACATCAATTCCGATTACGTCTGCCGCGTGCTCGAACATATGCGCAAGACCGGCACCACCATCGCCACCCCGGTGCTCACCCCCGCAGGTGAGGCGGCGATTGTCGAGGACGATGTGTTCGATTTCTCGAGCGGCTACATCCAGCGCGGCAAGCACATCATGCCGCGCAATTCGGTGTCCTATCCGTGGCGGCTCAATCAGGAATATCTGGTCGATCGCAAGCGGATGAAGGACGATCCGCTGACCGATGGCATCCTCACCTTCACCCGCGCAGGCGCGAATGCCACGCGGGGCGAGGAGCAATTGGAAGCGGCCGAATGATTTGCGCAGCCCGTCTGGGCTGCGATCTCCTCGCTCATGCGACCTGAAGGCCGCGTCGCTGCGGGCGGGCGGTCGCCCTTGCGGCCGCGTCGCGCCCGATGGATATAAACGCAAGACCTCCAAGGGCGCTTGAGGCAAGCAGGGGAAGCGCCTAACCTTCCCCCATGACCTCTCCCGAAAAGATCTGGACCGCCGGGCTCATCGTCATCGGCGATGAAATCCTCTCCGGCCGCACGCAGGACAAGAACATCGCGCAGGTGGCGAGCTGGCTACAGGTGCAGGGCATCCGCCTCGCCGAAGTGCGCGTGGTGCCCGATATCGAGGCGCGCATCGTCGAGGCGGTGAATGCGCTGGGCGCGGCCTATGATTACCTCTTCACCACCGGCGGGATCGGCCCGACGCATGACGATATCACCGTCGATGCGGTCGCCGCCGCGCTCGGCGTGCCGGTGGTGATCCACCCCGAAGCGCGCGCGTTACTCGAACGCTACTACGAGACCCGCGGCGGGCTTAACGAAGGCCGGCTCAGGATGGCGCGCGTGCCCGAAGGATCGGAGCTGATCCCCAACCGCATGTCGGGCGCGCCCGGCATCCGGCGCGGCAATCTGTTTCTGATGGCGGGCGTGCCGCACATTACCGCCGGGATGCTCGATGCGCTCACCGGCCAGCTTGAAGGCGGCGCGCCGCTGCTGTCCGAAACGCTCGGCTGCTGGGTCGCCGAAAGCGAAGTCGCCGAATTGCTGCGGCAGGTCGAGAACGCGCACGAGACGTGCCAGATCGGCTCCTACCCCTTCTTCAGCGAAGGCCGGGTGGGTGCCAACTTCGTGGTCCGCTCGGTCAGCGCCGAAGATCTCAAGACCTGCTGCGACAGCCTGACCGCGGGCCTTGCGGGCCAGGGCCACACAGTCACGCCCGGCGGAATCTGACCGCCCGCCGCACCAAGATACAGCATCACACAGCCTTAACCCTTTGCCCTTATGGCAAAAGGCAGAATGACGCGCGTGTTCATCACGATCGACACCGAGTATTCCTCGGGGCTCTATACCGGGCCGGGCGCGGCAGACCGGGCGATGAACTACACCCAGTCGGTCGCCTGCGTGACGCCGGATGGCCCGGCGGGCATCAGCCACAAGCTCGAATTGCTGCAAACCCACGGGCAAAAGGCGGTATTCTTCGTCGATCCCATGCCCGCGCTGGTGTGGGGCGTGGCCGCGATCGAGGACATTGTCGGCCCTATCCTTGCAGCGGGGCAGGACGTGCAATTGCACTGCCACACCGAATGGCTCGCCCTTGCAGGCAGCGCCAACCCGCTCGCCTCGAAGCGCACTGGCACCCACATCGCCGACTTTCCGTTCGAGGAGCAATGCGCGATCCTCGCCTATGCCCGCGACATGCTGATGGCGGCGGGCGCGCCCGCTCCGGTGGCGTTCCGGGCGGGCAATTACGGCGCCAATGACGATACGCTGCGGGCGCTCGCCGCGCTCGGCATCACCTATGATTCGAGCCACTGCCCGGCTCTGGTGGGAGGCTATTGCAAGATCAGCCTCGGCCCGGACGACCGCGATCCGGTGTTGCATCACGGCGTGATCGAGGTGCCCGCTGGCACCATCGGCACGCTCTCCGGAGGTCAGCGCCACGCGCAGATCACCGCGCTTACGCTGGCGGAAATGCGCGCTGCGATCCGCCATGCCCGCGATACCGGGCGCGAGAGCTTCACGCTGGTGAGCCATTCGTTCGAGCTCATCAACCGCCGCAGGCTGGCGGTGAACAAGATCGTGCGCCGCCGCTTCACCAGGCTGGTGCAGGCGCTCGCCGCCATGCCCGGGGTCGAGACCGGCACCTATACCGATAGCCCGCCGCCGGTGGCTTGCCTCACCCGCCCAAGCCAGCCGCTGCCTGCCAGCGCGATGCGTACCGGCCAGCGCCTCGCCGAGCAATTCGTCTCGAACACGCTCTACGGCGCGCTCTGAAGGGCCGCACATGGGCACCGCCGCGATCGACTTCACCCTCGGCTCGCGCCGCCTGCTGAGCGTGCCGCGCCAGTTGGCGAGCTGGAGCTTCAGCCTGGAGGCGGTGCTGGCAGGCACCCTGCCCGCCGCCCCCGAGCCCGGCCCTGACGGGTTGCGCGTGCTCTCCGCGCCCTCCGCGCAATTGGCCGAGATCGCGGCGCGCTATCCCGGTTTTGTGACGGGCGGGCGGCAGGATTACCGGCGCCATTACATCGACATGGACACCGGCTTCGATGCCTACCTCGCGCGGTTCTCGGGCAAGACCCGATCGACCTTGCGGCGCAAGGCCAAGAAGCTGGCCGAGGAATGCGGCGGCTATACCGTCACCGAACATCGCACCCCGGCCGAGATCGAGGCCTTCCTTGCCGCCGCTCTGCCGCTGTCGGCGCGCACCTATCAGGCGCGCTTGCTCGATGCCGGCCTGCCAGGCAGCCCCGAGGCCCGCCGCGCAATGCTGGAGGCGGCCGAGGATGACCGGATGCGCGCTTTCCTGCTCAATGCCGGGGGCGAGGCCATCGCCTATCTCTCGCTTCCGGTCGTTGGGACGACGCTGGTCTACGCCCATCTCGGCTATGATCCCGATCACGCCCGCCTGTCGCCCGGCACGGTGCTGCAGATGGATGCGCTCGAGCGACTGTTTGCCGAAGGGCGCTACCGCTGGTTCGACTTCACCGAGGGCGAGGGCGCGCACAAGGCGATGTTTGGCACCGCAAGCGCGGCCTGTTCCAGCCTCGTGCTGCTGCGCCCGACCCTCGCCAACCGGGCACTGCTCGGCGCGCGCGGCGCGTTTGATGCCAGCGTCGCGCAGGCCAAGGCGCTGGCCGAACGCTCCGGCGCGCTGGCGCGGATCCGGGCAGGCTTACGCGCCTGAGCCCTTGTCCGTGTCGGCGGCAGCCTTGCGGCGGTTGTTGAGTTGCAGGCGGAACCGACCCAGCAGCTGGCGACGATGGGACGGGCGATCATCCCCGACAAGGCCGTAACGCAGGGCGAAAGTGAGCCACAGCGCAGCGAAGATGCCCAGCACCGCGCCTGCCGCAAGGCCAAGGCGCAGATCGTAGCTGGCGATAAGCGCCAGCGCGATGAGCGCGAAGCCGATCACGAACCACTTGGGATCAAACAGCGTCCCGTCGTCGGGGGAAATGGGCATCGCCGGTCCTTCTGTTATCAAAGGCGCGCACGAGAAGAGGAGGAGGTGCGCAACCTTCGCCTCGAAATGGCGATACAGCGCTGAAAATCAAGGGACTGAACAACGTATAGCAATGCGAAGGGGCCGGATCGCGCAACGGCAATCCGGCCCCTTTGTCATGTGTTTAGGCAGTAGGAAAGGCGGGCGCGGAGGCGCTCGCCTCCTACCAATTACGCGCCTTCGACTTCCGACAGGTCAACCTTGAGACCCGGGCCCATCGACGAGGTCACCGTGATCTTGCGGACATACTTGCCCTTGGCACCCGACGGCTTCGACTTCACCACGGCTTCGGTCAGCGCCTTGAAGTTCGCCTTCAGCGCGTCATCCGAGAAGCTCAGCTTGCCGATGCCGGAGTGGATGATGCCCTGCTTTTCCACGCGGAATTCAACCTGACCGGCCTTGGCGTCGGTCACGGCCTGCGCCACGTTCGGGGTCACGGTGCCGAGCTTGGGGTTCGGCATCAGGCCCTTGGGGCCGAGCACCTTACCCAACCGGCCCACGACGCCCATCATGTCGGGCGAGGCGATCACGCGGTCATAGTCGAGGTTGCCGGCCATCATGTCTTCCATGAGGTCTTCCGCGCCCACCTTGTCGGCCCCAGCAGCCAGCGCCTTTTCGGCGTTGTCGCCGCGTGCGAACACTGCAACGCGCACGTCCTTGCCGGTGCCCGAGGGCAGCGACACCATGCCGCGCACCATCTGGTCAGCGTGACGCGGATCGACGCCGAGGTTCATGGCGACTTCGACGGTTTCGTCGAACTTGCCCTTGAACTGGCGCAGCGTGGCCAGAGCTTCGTCAACCGAATAGAGCTTCTCGCGATCGAGCGCCGAGAGCACCTTTGCCTTCTTGGTAATTTTCATCGGATCAGCCCTCCACCACTTCGAGGCCCATCGAACGGGCGCTGCCGGCGATGATCTTCATTGCCTGATCAACGTCGTTCGCGTTGAGATCGGCCATCTTGGCCTCGGCGATTTCCTTGATCTGGCTGGTGGTCACCGAACCGGCGACGACCTTGCCCGGCTCCTTCGAACCCGACGTCAGCTTGGCAGCCTTCTTGAGGAAGTAGCTCGCCGGCGGGGTCTTGGTCACGAAGGTGAACGAACGGTCCGCGTAAACGGTGATCACGGTCGGAATCGGCATGGCCTTTTCCATTTCCTGCGTGGCGGCATTGAACGCCTTGCAGAATTCCATGATGTTCACGCCGCGCTGACCAAGCGCCGGGCCGATCGGCGGCGAGGGGGTGGCAGAGCCCGCGGGCACCTGCAGCTTGATATAGCCTTCAATCTTCTTGGCCATGGGGCCATACTCCTATCGCACTGTTGCCACGCTCTTTCGAGCAAGGCTCATGGTGAGCGGTCAAACGCCAAGGCTGCGTGCACAGCGTCGGCTCCCGCATGGAATCACCGGCCCGAGAGCCAGCGAAGGGGCGCGCATAGCGTTCCGGGCGCAGAATGCAAGCACGCGCTGCGCGCCCCATGCCCCGGGCCGGTTCAGGTTCGCGCCTGTTGGAGACACATGAGACACTGTCCTAGAACAGAAAAACCGTCCCCGCTGCAAACCGTGACCCTGCCCCCTTTGGGCAAGAGCCTGCGTATCAAAGAAAGGGGCCGGGCCAAGCGAGCGCATTGCGCGACAATACAAGCGCCGGAGCAAGTAGGAAAACGCGGCGCGCCAAGGTTCAAGCGCGCGGCGGGCGCAGCCCCTTGGTTCGGCTGGTGAGGTGGTAGCTGTGGCACAGCGCGCACTTATAGGTGCGCAGGGTCAAATCAGCCTGCAAAGCAACCGCATCGGCCTCCACGCGGGTGGCATAGCGCCGCTTGCGCTGACAAATGCCGAGGCGGGTTTTCATCGGTCGGGTCCGGGCCGGAGACTATGTTCCACCCATGAAACGCGGTCGCCCCGGACGTGATCCGGGGCTTGGCTTTTCTTCATGGAGCCAGCCAGCAAAAAGGAAGCCCAGCCCCGTGTCAGGCACGGGGCGACGAGAAGGTTGGGCTCAAGAGGGTAACGAAGACCCTTACTTCGCGAGCTCCACCTGTTCGAAATCGAGCTCGACCGGGGTCGCGCGGCCGAAGATCGACACGCCGACCTTGACCTTGGCCTTGTCGAAATCGAGCTCCTCGACGATCCCGTTGAAGCTGGCGAACGGGCCGTCCAGCACCTTGACCGAATCGCCGATCTCGTAATCGACGCTGATGTCGCGCTTGGGGGTCGCCTGGGCTTCTGCCACGCCGCCGAAATAGCGCGAGGCCTCCTTCTCGGAGATCGGCTGCGGCTTGTTGCCCGAGCCGAGGAAGCCGGTCACCTTGGGGGTGTTCTTGACGAGGTGGTAGACATCGTCGGTCATGTTCAGCTTGGCCAGCACGTAGCCAGGCATGAACTTGCGTTCGACCTGCACCTTCTTGCCGCGCTTCACTTCGGTGATGGTTTCGGTGGGAACCTGCACTTCCTCGACGCCTTCGGACAGGCCGAGCCGTTCAGCCTCCGAGATAATCGCGTCGCGGACCTTGTTCTCGAAACCGGAATAAGCGTGGATGATGTACCAGCGAGCCATGGAATGTCCTTGGAAAAGTCGTCTGAGGGCAGCCCCGCTTCACGCAGGGCCGGGCCTTACTGCAAGAGGCCGATCGCGGCGCGCACCACGGCGCCAAAGGCGCTGTCGATGCCGAGGAAGAACAGCGAGAGAATCAGCATGAAGATGAACACGAAGATCGCCGTACGCACGGTTTCCTCGCGCGTCGGCCAGACGATCTTGGCGGTTTCGGCGCGCACCTGATTGACGAATTCGCCGACCGAGGTCTTGCGCTTCTTTTCTTCTGCGATCTGCTTCTGTTCGGCCATGATAGCCCGTTCCTTCGCGTTAGCCTTGTGTCATCACCGACGGCTTTCAGGTAGGGGGCCGCGCCGCCCGGGACAAGGTCGCCGGAGGGGCTGGAGCATTACCGATGTCGGAAAAGACGCCGTCGCCTTTACGCCCGCCATGGGGTGAATGCAAGAGGGGGCGGGGCAACGCCGATGCTGCCCCGCCCCCTTGTGTTGCATGCCGTGCGGCGGTGCGGGCTTAAAGCCCGATGATGCCGCCATCGGCGCGGGTCACCGCGACCACCGCCGAACGCGGGCGGACGCCCGGCGCAGCGCCGTTCTGGTTGGCCGGCCAGTTGCTGGTGGGCGCGTTGGGGTCGGTCGCGCGCTCACCAGGGTGCTGGATGCCGACGAAGATCGTGCGCCCATCCGGCGTGGTATCAACCCCGGTGATCTCGCATTCACGCGGGCCCACGAGGAAGCGGCGCAGGTTGGCAGCGGTGGCCGCCGTACCGACTCGCGTCGTCTGCGTCGAGGTGGCACCATTGGCGGCCGTGTTGGTGATCGTCTTGGTACCGCCATCGCCGACCCGGCCCGGAAGCCCGGCCAGCATCATGCAGTTGCAACGATCGGTGAAAGCGCCATCGTCGGTCTGGATCCACGCCAGCGGACGACCGACGCCCGAGGGGTTCTGCGGGCGGGCAAACCACAGGCCATCGGGGCTGGAGAAGTCATTCTCGGCTGTCAGGCCCGAGAGGTTGACGTTGGCCGCGTTGGCATCGGTCGAATCCGCCCCGAACAGGTAGATGTCCCAGGTGAAGGTGCTGGCAGACACCCGATCACCCGTCTCGCGAATGCGGATGATGTGACCATTGGGGTTGCCCGACGTCGATCCGGTGCCGACGGGCTCGACATAGTGCCGCGGGTTGGCAGCATCGGTGCCGGTGACCGGACGCAGGGTGGCGTTGTTGTTGGTCAGGGTCAGGTAGACCTCGCCATTCGCCGGGTTGACCGCGGTCCATTCCGGACGGTCCATCGGGGTCGCTCCCACCGCGTCAGCAGCAAGACGAGTGTTCACGAGAATGTCAGCCTGGCTTTCGAAGGTGTAGGCCGGCTCCGAGCCGACCGCCGGACGGGTCGGCACCTGACCGAACACCAGCGGCAGCCACGTGCCCGTGCCGTCCGCGTTGAAGCGGGCGACATAGAGCGTGCCGGTATCGAGGTACTTGTCGCCCACCGCCAGCCGGTCGCTGCGGTTGCGATCCGCCTCGGTCCAGTTCGCATTCGACACATACTTGTAGAAATATTCACGGCGCGAATCGCAACCCATGTAGAAGGCAACAGGCTGACCTTCGATCAACCGGCCCGACCATGCCCCTTCGTGGGCGAGGCGGCCGAGCGCGGTGCGCTTGCGCGGGGTCGAAGACGGGTTGTAGGGATCGATTTCGACCACCCAGCCGAACTTGTTGGGTTCGTTACGGTAATCGGTGGTTGCCGCACCGGTGCCGGCACGCGCGTCCCAGCGGCGGAAGATCGGGTCAGTGGTCGACACCGAAGACCAGTTATAGTTGCCCGGAATTCTGGTGACCCCGTAGCGGCGCAGCGCGGTCAGATCGCGCGCGGTGCGGTTGGCGGTGTCAGCCCCGGCGCCCGTGTCGTCACGCCGGAAATAACCCGCCCAGTTTTCCTCACAGGTTAGGTTGGTGCCCCATTCGGCAAAACCGTTGGCGCAGTTGTTGATGGTGCCCGTGCCGACGGTGCCGGTCGGATCGGCAACGGTCTTCAGGAAGTCGCTGCCACGGACCGGGCCATTGAACTGCACCGGGGTGTTGGGGGTGATGCGGCGGTTGAGCGCGCTGCCCTGAATAACCACCCAGTTGCGGTTGCCGGTGTCCTGGATCTCAGTGACCGAAATACCGTGCGCTTCGATTTCCTTGATCGCCTCTTCGCGCGGACGCACCTGGCCAACCGAGGTGTTGGTCGGGCCGTTGGGGTGCAGATAGCGGACGCTGAGGTTCTCGTGGTTCTGCACGATCAGGCCGCGGATCGAGCTGTTGTCGTCGCGCACGCCGGCAGCCGACAGGCCGTAGTAATACAGCGCGTCGCCATGATCGCCGATGCGCCCGGCAAAGTTTGTGTCGGTACCGTCATTGCGGAACGCCGGAACGCCGGCCTGGATCGGATCGCCCACCTTGGTCAGCACGGTGACATTGTGGCCCGAGGGAACCGTCACCTTGTCATCGAGAGTGCGCGCCACTGCGGTGAAGCCGAGCTGCGCCGGGTTCACAGTGATGGTCACATCGTCAACCTGACCATTGGCAGCGATGCGGAAGCCGAGCGTGGTCGGCGCGCTGACACCGGGAGCAAAGAAGCTCCGCGTCGCGCCGGTGCCGCTCAGCACAACCGCCGGGCCAGCAAATTGCTCGACCGTGAAAGAAGCCGAATTCGCAACTGTCGGCGCAATCGTGACCAGCCGCCCGGCGGTGGTGGCAGCGTCCGCGCCGGCGTTGACCAGAACTTCGCTGGTGAACGGAGCCTGCTCATCGCCGCAGGCGGCCAGCAGCGAGGTGCCGAGGAAAGCGGTGGCCGAAGCCTTGAGCCCGCCGACAATCGTCTGCCGCCGCGAAAAGCGCTCGTCGGCGATTTCGTTGAGCGTGCGCAGATTGGTGAAATTGGTGTCGACGTCGCCGTCGGAATAACCGTTGAAAGCAATGATTTCTGACATGGCCTGAAAGTCCCCCGCCGGGGCGAATCCCCGGACGTAAACACCTATGGTGAACAGTGGTGACAGGCAGGCGACGGGGTTATGATGCTTGCCCGACAGCGATCTGACATTCCCGCAACATTCCGGCGGCACTGATGCAACACGCGCAAGACAGCCGCAAAAGCGAACGCCAGCGTTGCAGAAAAAGCTGTCAGGAAAGGAGGTCTGAGCGCTTGGCAGGCCAGAACGGATGACAGGCCAGAACGGATGGCAGGCCGGAGCGAATGGCAGGGGTGTGCGGACTCGAACCGCAGGCCCTCGGTTTTGGAGACCGATGCTCTACCAACTGAGCTACACCCCTGCAGCGCGTTGGAGCGGTGCCTTTATCGAAGGCGTCAGGGATAGGCAATCCCCTCTGCCGCCTGTATTGTGCAGCGCAACCATGCACGCCCCGCTTCATCCTCCGATCCCGGTCGAGACGCTGTTGCTCGCCTATCGCAGCGGGATTTTCCCGATGGCGGACCGGCGCGAGGACAATGAGGTGTTCTGGGTCGAGCCGCGCGAACGGGCGATTCTGCCGCTGGGTGGCCTGCATATCTCCAAGAGCTTGCGCAAGGTGCTGCGCGCGGATCGCTTCACGGTGACGCTGGATCGCGATTTCGAACAGGTGATCCGCGCCTGCGCCGAGCCGCGCGAGGACCATCCCGAAACCTGGATCTCCGAACGCATCGTGCAAAGCTACATCGCGCTGCACCGCGCCGGGCACGCCCATTCGGTCGAATGCTGGGAAGAGGTCGCGGGCGGCGAGCGGGTGCTGATCGGCGGGCTCTACGGCGTGTCGTTTGACCGGGTGTTCTGCGGCGAGAGCATGTTCAGCCGCGCGCCCAATGCCAGCAAGGTCGCACTCGCGTGGCTGGTGGCGCTGCTGGTGCGCGCCGGCTTTACGCTGCTCGATTGCCAGTTCATGACCGAGCATCTGCGATCAATGGGCGCCGTGGAGCTGCCGCAGCGTGATTACCGGCGATTGGTCGATCAGGCCCATGGCCGCCCGCGCACCAGCCTCGGCACGGCGTGGCGGGCGTTCAACGAGGGCCGGGATTACGCCTCGGGCGTGGCGGCGGGTGCGGGCGCTGCGGCAGGAGACGGAGCAGGCGTTGCCGAGGGTGTGGCCGAGGGTACCGGAGACGGCGAACCCGATGGTTTGGGCGCAGGATTGGCCGAATCCGCCTCGCCCGGCCAGCGCATCGCGCAGTTCTTGACCCAGACATCATAGATCGGGTGTTCGACCACATTGAGGCTCGGCGATTCGCGGAACAGCCAGCCGGAGAACACGCGGCGGTGCTGATCGGCCCCGCGCTCGCGGATATCGACCTGCACGAAAGCGCCGGTTTCCTGCGGCAGTTCCCACGGCGCAGTGCGCTCGCAGGCCGACAGGCGGATGATCACCGGGCCGATCTCGCGCGCCTCGCCCGGTTTCAGAGTGATGTCTTCGGAAACATTGTTGCGCTTGTTGAGCAGGCCGATCGTCGCCACCCGCTGCGCCATCGGGGTCGCGCCCATGGCGCTGGCCGCATCCGGCCCGGGAGCAGCTGCGGCAGCAGGTGACGGATCATCGAGCGGAACGCGCGCGGTCTCGGGCGCGCCGGCGCTATCGCAGGCGGCAAGGCCCGAGGCGCACAGCAGCAGCGCGGCAAGGCGGGAAAGCCGCATCGCCCGTTTCAGCCTTCGGGGCTTCCCGGCGTCCAAGCCTCGTAATCGCCCACCGCGCGGGCGCGCTTGCCGCCGCGCTCCAACGCGCCTTGCGGGAGATAGGCCTGCGCGGTGCCGGTGGCGTTGGGGGTGTAATCGACCTCCCACACCTTGGGCGGCGGCAGATGGCTTTCGGGCACATCATCATAGGTGCCGTGCAGCCAGCCGTGCCATTCGGCCGGCACGCGGCTGGCATCATTGGCGCCGTTATAGATCACCCAGCGCTTTTCCCGCTGCGTGTAGGAGCCGGTGTTGGCCCCGCCTGTGCCCTTGGAGCGGTAATACTTGTTGCCCGCACCATCGGTGCCGACGTGTTCGGCGCCCACACGGCCAGCCCAGAGGTGGGTGCCGATGGTCGCACCGTCCCACCAGGTGAAGATCTTTGCGAGGATTCCCATGGGCGCAGCGCCTAGCGGATTAGAGCCAGCGCGCCAAGATGAGATAGCGGTTTTGGCGGTGATCGGTCGCGCAGCGACCGCGAGGGCACGCGCCCGAGCCGCAGGCGCTCAAGCCCGCAGGGCTTGAAACAGCGCCGAGGACGCACCCGCACAGGCGGGTGCGCAATCAGGGAATCGCGTAAACCACGAGATCACCCGGCACGATCCCCAGCTCCTTCGCGCGGCCTGCGCGCAGTTCGAGCACGCCGCTAGCGGGGCCTTTCGAGGTCACCGATTCGAGCGAATAGGGCACCGTGTTGGCGGCGATATTGGCGATCCGTCCGTCCGGCCCGATGAAGATGATGTCGAGCGAGAGCGGCGTGTTCTTCATCCAGAAGCTGCGTAGCTCGGGCACGACGGAGGGGAAGATCATCCCCTCGTTATCGCCCAGTTCGGTGCGGAACATCAGCCCGCGCGCCTGCGCTTCGGGACTGGCGGCGAGTTCGACCTTGAACGGCAGTTTCTTCGTTCCGCGCATCACCACCAGATCGATCACTTCGAGCCCGGAGACCGGATGCCGCGTGCTTGCCGCCGCCTCGGCTGCCGGAGCCTGCGCCCGCGCTGTCGCGCCTTCGCCGGGCGAGCACGCTGCCAGCATTGCCACCCCTGCCATGCCGGCCACCAGCCAGTTTTTCACCACGATCCGTCCGTTCCTTCTTCATCTTCTGCCTCGTCCAGCCATTCCTCGATGGCCGCCTCGTTGGCGGCGGCGAGGATGAAGCGGACGTGTTCGTAATCGTGGCCTGCGCGCAGCATTGCTGCAACGGCTTTTTCGTGGGCCTTGCGCCGCACCAAGGGATCGGCGCTGTCCTCGCGCCCGCCGCCATAGAGCCCGAGCCGCCGTTTCTGCGCCAGCAGCACGGCGGCGCGGCGGCGCGCCCGTTCGCCCGGCGCGGTCTCGGCGCGGATGCCTTCATTGACGCCCGCCGCCCACAACACCTGCTCGACCCGCCGCGCACCGTAACCCCGTGCCCCCAGATCGCGCGCGCGGCTGCGGGCATAGGCGGCATCATCGACATAGCCGAGCTCGACCAGCCGGGCGACCAGCGCGGGAATGTCGATTGCTGCGTTCCGGCCATCGGCGTCCTCGGACACGCCGCGCTCGCGCAGTTTGCGTGCCAGATAGGCCTCGAGCCGCGCGCCGGTGCTGGCAAAGCGGGCCGCATAGGACAGCGCCAGATCGCGCAAGGCAGCCTCGTTCAGCGGCGGCTTTACCCGCTTTTCACCCCGCTTGTAGCGGCGTTCCTTGCGGTCGCTTTCACTACCGGAGGATGACGAATTCGCTGGACCTGAAACCATTTCGCCTTATTCGTGCCACTTTCCTTATCAAATGCGGAAGTATGGACTGAGCCGGACTATGCCCGGTGCAACGGGGTTATGCCAGTGCGCGACAGACGATCATCGTCATACGCGCCGCAACTTACGGGTATCGCTAGATAATATGACCGACGCCGTTTTGACGCCGACGCCGAATGACTGCACCCTGCCACGGGTCCGTGCGCAGTTTGCAACATTCAACGACGCGATCGACTACGCCGCGCAGAGCCGCAAGGGTCTTAATTTTCACGACATGCGCGGCGAACTGGCGCGGGTATATCCGTATTCGGAAATGCGCGAGGATGCGCTGGTGATGGCCCGCCGGCTGATCGCGGCCGGGATCGGCAAGGAAGACCGCGTCGCGCTGATCGCGGAAACCGGCGCCGATTTCGCCGCGCTGTTCTGCGCCTGCGTCTATGCTGGCGCCTGGCCGGTGCCGCTGCCGCTGCCGACCACCTTTGGCGGCAAGGACAATTTCATCGACCAGCTGGCAATCCAGCTGATGAGCTCGGACCCAAAGATCCTGCTATACCCCGCCGAAATCACCGAGATGGCCGAAGCCGCCGCCGCGCGGCAGGGCTGTGCCGCGGAAAGCTGGCAGGATTTCAGCCAGCGGCCCGCGCCCGACTGCGAGCTGCCGCAAGCCTCGCCCGACGATATTTGCTATCTGCAATATTCCAGCGGCTCGACCCGCTTCCCCACCGGCGTTGCCGTCACCCACGCTGCGCTGCTGCACAATCTCTACGGCCATTCGACCACGATGAACCTCGGCGAGAATGATCGCTGTGTCAGCTGGCTGCCGTGGTATCACGATATGGGCCTCGTCGGCTGTCTGCTGTCGCTGATCGCCAACCAGGTCTCGGGCGACTATCTCAAGCCCGATGCCTTTGCGCGCCGCCCGCTGGCGTGGCTCGACATGATCAGCCGCAATCCGGGCAACACGCTCTCCTATTCGCCGACCTTCGGCTATGACATCTGCGCGCGCCGCATCTCGAGCCAGAGCAATGTCGCCGAGCGGTTCGACCTGTCGCGCTGGCGCATCGCGGGCAATGGCGCGGACATGATCCGCCCCGATGTGATGCAGAACTTCGTCAACGCCTTTGCCGAAGCGGGCTTCAAGGCCTCGTCCTTCACGCCGTCCTATGGCTTGGCCGAGGCGGTGCTGGCGGTGACGGTGATGCCGCCGGGCGAAGGCATCCGGGTCGAACTGGTCGAGGAAGAACGCCTCTCGGGCGCGCCGCGTGATCTGTCGCGTCCGGCCCGCTACCGCGCCATCGTCAATTGCGGCAAGCCGCTGCCCGATATGGACGTCGTCATCCTCGGCGAGGACGGCAAGGCCCGCGCCGATCACAAGATCGGCAAGGTGTGGTGCCGCGGGCCCTCCGTGATGCATTCCTATTTCCGCAACCCGGAAGCCACCGCCGACTGTCTGGTCGATGGCTGGCTCGATACCGGCGACATGGGCTACACCGCCAAGGGCTACCTGTTCATCGTCGGCCGGGCGAAGGACATGATCATCATCAACGGCAAGAACCACTGGCCGCAGGATATCGAATGGGCGGTGGAGCAGCTGCCCGGCTTCAACCACGGCGATATCGCCGCCTTCGCGATCGAGATGGAGAACGGCGAGGAAGCGCCCGCGGTGCTGGTGCACTGCAAGGTCTCCGACCCCGAAGAACGCGTGAAGCTGCGCGACCAGATTGCCGACAAGGTGCGTTCGGTCACCGGCATGAGCTGCATCGTCGAGCTGGTGCCCCCGCGCACCCTGCCGCGCACAAGCTCGGGCAAGCTCAGCCGCGCCAAGGCGAAGAAGCTGTATCTGGCGGGCGAGATCGTGCCGATCGATCTGGCGGCCTAGGGCTTCACTCCTCTTCCTCTGTCCAGCCAGCGCGCAGCGGGCCGGAGCCGGGGCTCACACTCACATTCGCACCATCGGCGCGGAGCAGCGCGGCGGCGGCTTCGGCAGCATCGGGATCGCCGCGCAGCTCCACCCCGCGGCCGCTGCGCAGTGCAGCCCAGCCGATCACTGCCAGCGCCTGAGTGCCGACCGCATCGGGCGCGTCGTCGGCGAAGGGGATCGCAGAAGGCAGCGGCGCGGTGGGCGGGATCAGTTCGATGGTCCAGTCCGGCTCGCTCGCCGCAATCCGCGCTTCGAGCGCGCGGTAGGTTACCATACTCGCGCCCTCCAGCCGCTTGGCGCGCACCAGCGCGCGGCGGCGGGCGGGGTCGATCAGCACCTCGCTTTGGTCAACACCCGCTGCCAGCGCCAGCCGCACCGCCAGCGCCTCGGCGCGGCGGGATGCGCCGGCCTCGTCGCGCGCCGAGGCGGCAGAAAGCTGTGCGCGCTCGGCCGCAGTGGCGCTGGTGCCGACCTCGTATTGCACCAGATCGAGCGTCACCGGCTCGCCCAGCCGCTCGGCCAGCGCACGTTCGGCAGCGATCGTGGCATCGGCTTGCAGCCCCGGGGTGAACACCACCGCGCTCACCGCGACCGGCGCGGCGGCAAAGTCGATGGTCAGCTCGTCAATCTGCGAGCCATTGTCGAACACCGCGCGCAATTCGCTGCGCACGATCCGCTGGGCATTGGTCTCCCACGCGATCCGCTGCAGCGAAAAGCCGAGCGGAATGGCGAGCGCGACAAACACCAGCACGACAAAGAGATTCTGCGCGGTCGACTGGCCCTTGGTCAGGTTGGCGCGGAAGCCATAGAGCTTGGCCATCGCAAAGGCGGTGAGCGCGATGGTGATGAAGTTGGTGACGAACAGCAGCAGCGCGCCCGAAAACACCGTCCAGTTCCACGTCGCCAGGCCAAAGCCGACCACGGCGAGCGGCGGCATCAGCGCGGTTGCGATGGCGACCCCGACAATCGTGCCCTCGCGCCCGCGGATCACCGCATAGGCCCCCGCCAGCGCGGAAAACAGCGCGACGAACAGATCGAACAGATTGGGCCGTGTGCGCGCCGCGATCTCGGACGTGATGGTCTGGATCGGCGAGAGGAACACCAGACAGGCGCACAGCAGCACCGCCATCACGCTGCCCAGCAGCAGCGTGCGCCCCGATTGCTTGAGCCACGCCCAGTCGCCAATCGCCAGCGCGAAACCCAGACCCATGATCGGGCCCATCAAAGGCGACAGCAGCATCGCCCCGATCACCACCGCCGGCGAGGACAGCAGCAGACCGAGAATCGCGATTGCGGCTGCCATTGCGGTCATGAACAGGAAGCGTTCGGACATGGCGGCATCCTCGCGCCGCGCCTCGATCACCTCTGCTTGATCGACCTGCCCGATGACATGGACCCTCCACCATTCGCGCAGATCAGCCAGCACGCCGCCGAGCGACGCGGTGCGGGCGGGCGCCGGAGCGATCGGGGTTTCGTTCATCGCGCAGCCTTTCGGAAAAATCACAGGGTCAATCCGAAGGATAGCCTTGCGCGCGCGCGCTTGCCAAGCGATCCTGCGCCCGATGCGCGACACAATGGACGCGCAGGGGCTTTCCGGCGTAGTCTGCACGCGAACTTGAACAACGTGTTTTAGATCACTAATACAGTCAGGATTGCCCTGATGCTGCGGCGCGGGGGACTTGAGGGAGCACGAGAGCTGGCATGAGCACCGAGACGCAAACCGTTACCGCAACGGAATTCACCCTCACCCCGCCCGATCCGGTGCCGGTGGTTACGGCCGAGCAGGCGGCGGGCCTTGTGCCGGTCACCAGCGAGCAGAAGTCGAAGCTCGACAGCAAGGTCGATGCCTTCGTCAATGATCTGGTGACAGCCGATTCCAATTCGCCTCAGTTCGGCGAGAAGGTCGATCAGATCACCCGCATGGGGCAGGAACAGATCCGCGCGGCGGCCGCGATGTCGAACCGCTTCCTTGATCGCCCGGTGCGCGCGATGGATGCCGATGGTTCGGTGGGCAAGGACTTGGCTGAACTGCGCCGCACGGTCGAAGACTTGGATCCGGGCCGCAAGGGCAAGCTTTCCGCCCCGCGCAAGATTTTGGGCATCATCCCCTTCGGCAACAAGCTGAAGAACTACTTTGACAGCTACACCAGCGCGCAGGGGCATATCTCTTCGATCCTCCAGCGGCTCGAAAGCGGCAAGAAGGAACTCCACCTCGATAACGCCGCGATCGATACCGAGCGCCAGAAGCTGTGGGCCGCGATGGGCGAATTGGAACAGATGATCCACATCGCCAAGACATTGGACGAGCGGCTGGAAGCCAAGGCGCTGGAGCTAGACAGCTCCGATCCGGCCAAGGCCAAGGCGCTGCGCGAATCCGCGCTGTTCTATGTCCGCCAGCGCACGCAGGACCTGCTGACCCAGATGGCGGTGAGCGTGCAGGGCTATCTCGCGCTCGACCTTGTGAAGAAGAACAACGTCGAACTGGTCAAGGGCGTCGACCGCGCCAGCACCACCACCGTCGGCGCGCTGCGCACGGCTGTCACCGTGGCGCAGGCGATGACCAACCAGCGCCTTGTGCTCGGCCAGATCACCGCATTGAACAAGACCACCAGCGACATCATCGATTCGACCAGCACGCTCCTTCGGGAACAGACCGCGCAGATCCACGAGCAGGCCGCCGCCAGCACCATCCCGCTGGAGACGCTGCAACGCGCCTTCCAGAACATCTATGACACGATGGACGAGGTCGACGCCTTCAAGATCCGCGCGCTCGATTCGATGAAGCAGACGGTCAATGTGCTGACCAGCGAGGTCGAAAAGTCGAAGGGCTATATCGCCCGGGCTGAAGGCCAGGCGCAGGCGCAGGCCAAGGTCGCCTCGAGCGAACCGTCGCTGCTGTCGCTGGATCGCTGATGCCGGACATGACCCGCGAGAGTGACCGCATCCTGCGCGAGGCAAAAACCAGCCTCGCGGTGCAGCGCGATGGCGGCACGCATCGGCCCGGCCCGCGCAGCATCGGCAAGGGCTCGGCTGCGGCCAAGCGCAAGCTGTGGCTGGCGCGGCTGCGCAATCTCGCGATTGCCGTGGTCACGATCTGGATCGGCGCGGGCATTGCCGGCGCGATGTTCAGCGAGATCGGCTTTTGGGGTCTGATGGCGGTGATTGTCACCACGGCGATCGCGGTGGGCCTGTTTTCCAGCTTCCCCAAGATCAAGGTGCCCCAGCGCGCTGAACTGACACAAGGCAACCCCCAGCAGATGGTCGCGCGCACCGAGTTGTGGCTCGAAGCCCAGCGCCCCGCCCTGCCTCCGCCAGCGCAGACCATTGTCGATCAGCTCGGCGTGCAACTGGATGCGCTCGGGCTGCAATTGCAGGGGCTCGACGGCGCGCATCCGGCGATGGCCGAAGTGCGCGAGCTGGTGGGCGAATACATCCCCGAGACGATCGACAATTATCGCAAGATCCCGGTCGCGCTGCGCAAGGAAGAACACGCCGGCAAGACCGCCGATCAGCGCCTGACCGAAAGCCTCGGCAAGCTTTCCGGCGAGGTGGACCGCGTCACCCGGCGACTGGCCGAAGGCGCGCTGGATGATCTGGCGATCAAGAGCCGCTACCTCGAATACCGCTATGGCGGGGCCGAGGCGCTGGAGGATCTGTCAGCAGGTGGAACCCAAGGGATCTCTGGGCCCGATACCGGCGTGCCGCTGCCCGATCTCTCCGCCACACCCACCAAGCAGGTCCGCTGAGCCATGCGTGTGAAGCTCCCCCACGATCTCCCGCGCGAGGAAGTGCGCCGCCGGATGCGCGCCCATTCGGACGAAATCGCCAGCTTCTTTCCCGCCGGCCTCGCCAAGGTCACCACCAGCTGGAGCAGCGATGACCGGATGGACATCACCGCCGAAGTGGTCGGCTATACCATCGCAGGCGGCGTCGATGTCGGCGATAAGGAGGTGGTGATCGAAATGGACCTGCCGCTGATCCTCGGTTTGATGCGCGGGCCATTGGAGTCCGCGGTGAAAAAGGAAGGCAAGCGCCTCCTCGCACCCTGAGCGTCAATCGCTCCGATCCTGCACAATCGTTCTGGCTCACCGCCGCGCTTTGCGCCCGCCATTGATCCCGCCGCGCCGCGTCCCGGGCGGGTGCTGGTGGTGGAGGACAGCATCATCATCGCGCTCGACACCGAGGAGAACCTCAAACGGCTCGGCATTGCCGAGGTGCGGGTGGAAAGCAGCGTCGCCGGAGCGCTCGCCGCGATTGCGGAAACACCGCCCGATTTCGCGCTGATCGACTTCAACTTGGGCGGCGAATCTTCCGAGCCGATCGCTGCCGCCCTGCGCGAGGCGGGCGTGCGCTTCGTGCTGGCGACCGGCTATGCCGACGGCGCGGCCACCTTCGAGCGGCTGGGCGCGGCAGCGGTGCTGCGCAAACCCTATGGCAAGGGCGAGATCGAGCGGCTGATCGGGGGTTAGGCGGCGCGGGTCAGGAGCGTCACCCCAGCGCGGCTGAAATCAAGGCTCGCAATCCCGTCGGCATAGAGACACTCTCCCGCCCCGGCCCTGGCGCTGCCATCCGTCGCCGCCACTTCGCCTGCCAACGGCAAAGCCAGCATAGACCCTGCATAGGCCGCGATAAGAGCTGCATCGGGCGCGCCTTCCACCCGGTCGAGCCGGAAATGCGGCCCGTCCACCAGCACCGGCCCACTTGCAATCGAGCGGCGATGCGCGGCCGCATAGGGCTCCCCGCGCGCGACCGCGAGCCCGCGTTCGAGATGCAGCTCCCGCGGGCGGCCATAGTCGTATAGCCGGAAGGTGGTGTCGCTGGTCTGCTGCACTTCGACCAGAGCAAGGCCCGGCCCGATTGCGTGGACCGTGCCTGCGGGCAGATAGAACAGATCGCCCGCGCGCGCCGGGTGCCATGCGAGCAGATCCTCGATCGTGCCATCCTGCGCGGCGGCAGCGATTTCGGCAGGTGTCACCTCGCGGGTGAACCCGATCCCGAGCCGCGCATCGGGCTCGGCGTCGACAACCAGCCAGCACTCTTCCTTGCCCGCCTCGCCCGGCAGGGCTTGCGCCTCGCTCGGGTGGACCTGCACCGAGAGCCTTTCCGAGGTGAACAGATATTTGACCAGCACCTGCGGCAATTCGGGCGGCGGTTCGAACCAGATTTCGCCGATCCGCTGCCCCGCCGGCGCGAGGAAAGGCGCAGGCAGGCTTTCGCGCCCCCACACCTTCTCGACCATGCGGGTCGGCAGTTGGCGGACTGCCATCACTGGTTCACCGCGCCCGGCAGCTTGCCGACCGCTTGCGCGCCCTCGCGCGTTGTCACCAGCACCTCGCCGCCTGCCACGATAATGCACACATCCGTGAGGCCCACCGCCGAAATGCGCGGACCATCAGTGATCGCCAGCACGCCGCTGCACCCCACAAGATCCACCGCGCCGCGCATGATATTGCCCGCCGCGTCGGCCTGATCCTCCAGCGCCTCGGCCACCGCGGCCCAACTGCCGATATCGGACCAGCCCATGTCGGCCGGCACCATCGCTGCGCGTGCGGTGTTCTCCATCACGGCATAGTCGATCGAATCGCCGGTGATCGCGGCGAAGGGCGCAGGCGCGGGGTGGAAACTTGCGCCATCCCACTGCCCTGCGGCCACCGCCTCGGCTACCTGCACGGCCATTTCGGGCCGGTGCGCGGCGAGTTCATCCAGCAGATGCCCCGCGCGGAAGGCGAAGATCCCGCCGTTCCAGCTGAAATTGCCGCTCGCAAGATAGGCTTGCGCGGTGGCGAGATCGGGCTTTTCAACAAAGCGCCGGATCGCATAGCCGCCCGCCAGCGGCTCGCCGCGTTCAAGATAGCCATAGCCGGTCTCGGGCCGGTCAGCCGCAATGCCGAATGAGACGAGATAGTCCTCCCGCGCCAGCGCGGCCGCGGCCAGCGCAGCGGCGCGGAAGGCATCCGCATCGGCAATGTGATGATCGCTCGGGCAGACCAGCATCACCGCATCGGGCGGCAGCAGCGCGGCAGCGAGCGCGATGGCGGGCGCGGTGTTGCGCGCGCAGGGTTCCACCACCAACCGCGCGCCGGGGGTATCGCCCAGCTGGGCCATGATCAGATCGCGATGCACTGCGCCCGCCACCACCATCGGCGCGGCAAAGCGATCATCGCCGGCCACCCGGTGCACCGCCTGTTCGAACAGGGTTTGCGTGCTCACCAGTGGCAGAAACGGCTTGGGCACCGCCTTGCGGCTCAGCGGCCAGAGCCGCGTGCCGCTTCCTCCGCACAGGATCACCGGGTGGATTTGCGTCACAGGTGTTGCCCTTCGTTGCTGTTTTCCCGAGCTATATCAGCCGGGTCGATCATGCCAGTCCGAAGCCGCCTCGACCCCATCGGTTGGGCCCATATCGGAGGCGTTAGAACCACCGCTGGCGCCAGTAGAACGGCGCGGCGACCGGGTTGCCTTCGCTGTCTGTCGCCGGACGGAAGCCGAGCCGGGTTTCGACCAGCTGGCAGGTGATCCGGTCAGCCTCGGCGTCAGGGCTGGGGCGGTAGACCGTGCAGCCGCGCGCGCGCCCGTCCGTGCCGACAGTGACGCGCACGATCACCTCGGTGCCCTGGCGCGCGCTGCGTCCACCGGGCGGCACCGGATAATCGCGGGCATTATCGATGCGGCCGGAGACATGCACCGGCTTGGTCACCGCCACGCCGCCGCGTCCGTTGCCGCTATTGCCGCTGCCGGTGCCAAGCCCGCTGCCGGCCGCCCCGGTGCCCTCGCCCGCCTCGGCCGCGCCCGAGCGGCTCGCGGTGCCGGTCGATGAGGCTTGCGGGCGCTGGGGTTCCTCGCGCAGCTCGCGCGGCGGTTTGGGCTGGGTGACGGGCTGAGCCACTGCCTCCTTGCCAGGATCGCCCTGCGCGCCTTCATCAGGCTCGGGCTGGTTTTCGGGCGGCGGCGGGAGCGGAGTCGTTACGGTGACTGTAAAGGCCGAAACCACCTGTTTCTGGACCGATGCGGTGAGATCGGGCGCCAGTCCAAGGGCTAACCCGTAGAGCGCGGCGATATGCAGCAGAATAATCACGACAAGCAAGGGTAGGCTCGGCCGACGGCGCTGCCTCTTGAAACCAGCAGAACCCGTCATGCGCCCACCCTGTCAATCACGATTACCTCCGTTTCGGGCGAGGTTCCGCCGGAAACCCGCGCCGACTTCCTATAGCACAGCGATGGATTTTAGCGATGGAGCGCAAGGATCGATCGCGCAGGTGACCATGTCGTAGCCGCCGGGGATGCAAGCCCGGACGACTGGAACGATCCCGCTAGCCGGGACGGTGCCCCCGCGCGTCTGCTGCAAGCAGGCGGCGACGGGGCGGCGCGGCCTGCCCCCTCGTCCGGATCAACCGCCAACGCACCTGACCACCCGTCCGTGGGCCGCTTTGCCCGTCTCGTCGCCGCACTGCGGATCGCGTCGGGCCCGATTGACCGGCCCACGCTGATCGCCTCGCTGCTGGGCGGCGGCGGCTATCTGCTGTTTGCCTGCGCCAGCCTGCTGCTCGCCCGCGCAGGCGATACGGTGACACCGGTGTGGCTGCCCAATGCGCTGGCCGTGGTGTTGCTGCTGCGCGTGCAGCTGCGCAATGAATGGCTGCTGCTCGGCCTTGCACTCCTCGGCAGTCTGGCGGCCAACGAAGTCGCGCAGCTGCCGTGGCGGATGGCGCTTGTCTTCTCGCTGGCCAATGTGATCGAGATCGTGGTCGTGCTCGCGCTGACCCGCAGTGCCGATGACGGGCGGGCCGATATGACCAGGCTGTCGCATCTGGCGCGCTTCGTGTGGGCAGGCGGGCTGGTTGGCCCGCTGGTTTCGGGGCTGCTGGTCGCGCCGCTGATGGGCAGCGATCTTGTCTCGATACGCGAAGGCGTGGTCACCTGGTTCCTGACTGACAGCATGGCGATGCTGCTGCTGGTGCCGGCGGGGCTGCTGATGGTCGACCGGCTGAGCGGCGCCCGCTCGCCCGCAGCCGCCCGTCCGCTTGAAAGCGCGGCGCTGCTGATCGGCGGGGTGACCTGCGCGGTGCTGGTATTCAGTCAGACGCAATATCCGCTGATCTTCCTGATCCAGCCGATCACGCTGCTCCATGCCTTCCGGCTCGGCAGCTTGGGCACTGCGATCCATGTGACCGGGGTGGCGCTGGTCGCAGGGGTGATGAGCCTTGCCGGGCTCGGCCCGATCGCGGCGGTCTCGGCCGAGGGCATCGCGCAATTGCACCTGCTGCAGGCCTTCATCGCCGCCAATTTCCTCACCGGCCTGCCGGTCGCCGCGATCCTCGCCGGACGCGACCGGATGATGACGCAGCTCGAAACGGGCAAGCGGCAGCTCGATCTGCTGGCCGACAACATCACCGATGCGGTTCTGCGCTATGATCTGGATGGCACCTGCACCTATGCCTCGACTTCGGTGCGCGAGGTGCTGGGGGTGCCGCCCGAAACATTCATCGGCAAGCCCGTAACCGATCGGCTGCACCCCGATGCGCGCGACCGGGCGATGCTGGCGCTGCGCCGCCTGCTCGATGGCACTTCGGACAAGGAGCGCGTGACCTATCGCCGCTTTCAGGACAATCCCGATGGCACGCCGGTCTTCCTTGAGGCGGACTGCGCGATCATCCGCAATCCCGATACGGGCCTGCGCGAGGGTGTGGTGGTGGCCGCGCGCGATGTGACCGAGCGGGTCGAGCTCGAATTGCTGCTGACCCGCGCGCGCCGCCATGCGGAAAAAGCGGCGCGGGCCAAATCCGAATTCCTCGCCAATATGAGCCACGAGATCCGCACGCCCATGAACGGGGTGCTGGGCTTTGCCGAGCTGCTGCTGCAGGGCGAGCTCGATCACCAGCAGCAGCGGTATGCCGAGATGATCGTGCAATCCGGCCGTTCGATGATGATGCTGCTCAATGATGTGCTCGATCTCAGCAAGATCGAAAGCGGGCAGTTCACCATCGATGATGCCCCGGTCGATCTCCATGCCACCTTGTCGGAATGCGCCGCGCTGCACCGGCTGGCGGCGGAAAAGAAGGGGCTGACGCTCACCTTTGCGTGCGATTGCGATGATGCGCCCGATTGCCAGCTCGAAGAAGAGCAGACCCGCCCCTGGGTGCTGACCGACGGGTTGAGGCTGCGCCAGATCATGCTCAACCTTCTCGGCAACGCGGTCAAATTCACCGAGGCTGGCACAATCCGCCTGACATGGCGGGTGCGCGCCAGCGAGGTGCGGATCGTCATCGAGGATACCGGCATCGGCATCAGCGCAGGCCGGATCGATACGATCTTCCAGCCCTTCATTCAGGGCGAGAGCAATATCGCCCGGCGGTTCGGCGGCACCGGGCTGGGCCTCTCGATCAGCCGCCAGCTCGCCAGCCTGCTCGGCGGGCGGATCGAAGTCGAGAGCACGCCCGGCGAAGGTTCGCGCTTCACGCTGCTGCTGCCGGCGCGGCTTGCCAAGCCGTTGCCCGAGGAAGCGGACGATGCACCGGCCGAACCGGCCGATCTGCCACGCGCCTCGCGCATCCTGCTGGTCGAGGATCACGACATCAACCGCACGCTGGTGAGCGAAATGCTCGAACGCTGCGGGCAGGCGGTCGAAATCGCGCATGATGGCAACGAGGCGATCGCGATGGTGATCGACAGCGTGATGCGCGGTCGCTTGTACGATCTGGTGCTGATGGATGTGCAGATGCCCGGCTGCGATGGCTATGCCGCCACCCGCGCAATCCGGGCCGAGGGAATCGGGCCGGATCTGCTGCCGGTGATCGCGCTCACTGCGAATGCCTATCCCGAGGATATCGCCGCCGCGCGCGCCGCCGGGATGCAGGCGCATCTGGCCAAACCGATCGGGCTGACCGATCTGGTGCGCGCGTTGCAGCGCTGGCTGCCGACCCGGATTGTCGAGGCCCCGCCGGCCGCGCCAGGCTATGGCCAAGGTGCAGGCGGCGTTGCTGCCTTGGCGGCCATGCCCGGGCTGCAGGGCGCGCCGCTCTCGCCGCGGCTCATCGCGCTGTGGGAAGTGCGGCGGCACGAGACAGTCGATGCGGTGCGCGCGGCCTTGCGCGACGGCACGCTGGCCGCGCCCCCGACGGTGGCAGGCGCGAGCCATTCTGCCGCCGAGCAGTTGGCGCTCCAGCTTCACAAGCTGGCAGGCACCGCCGCAATGTTCGGCGAAGCGCCGCTGGGGGAAAGCGCCGCCGCGCTCGAACGGGCGCTGACGATGGAGCAGGGGGCGGAAACCTGCGTGGCTCTGGCGCGCGAATTGCTGGCGCTGGCCGATCGGCCTGCCGATGCGGAGCTGCGCAAGATCAGCCGCGCAGCGGGCTGAGCACCGCCCCACGCCGGCACCTCAGAACCGCCCTACGCGCCGGCCCCTTCTGCCCTGCACAAACACAAACGGCGGAGCCCGAAGGCCCCGCCGCTCATGTTTCCTGTCAGGCAGGCGACGAATTAGAATTCGTAGCGCGCACCAACCTGAATGCGCCATGCCGAGGGGCCAGCAGCAATCGCATTCTGATCGTCCGGCGCGAAGCCGGTGATGATGTAGCGACCCTGCGGATCCACCCCACCATCAACCACATCGACGAATTCCGGGCGGCGACGCAGCACGTTCCAGTCGTTGTCGAGCAGGTTGAGGAAGTTCTGGAAGTCGGCGAACAGCGTCACCTTGTCCTGCACCAGACCCGTCAGGCTGCCGAGGAACGGCAGTTCTTGGCTGAAACGCAGGTCCATGTCGAAGGCCCAGTCGTTGTTGCACGAATTGCGTTCGATCGAAGCACCCGGGGTGTAGTCGCAGCCGCTGGCCGCAACGTAATCGATCAGCGAAGCCACTGCACCGGCGTTGGACAGCGGCGAGACGTTCGGATCGTTCGGGCCGCTCGGGATGTAGAGCAGCGCGTTGTCGGTACCCGAAGCACCGGCGCTGAACACCCCGCCACCATCGAAGGTCAGGCTGTAGGGCAGACCCGAACGCGCGCGGAAGAAGATCCCGAAATTGGTGTCGTAACCATCAAAGAATTCTTCACGAAGATTGAACGTGGCGGTGATGTTGTGACGGGTCTCGAAGTTCGAGGTCGACACTGCCGGGTTCTGCCGGTCGAAGGCCGCGGTGATGTCGTACGACGAGGTCGCGGTCGACGAGCTGTTGTTACGGTTGTTCTTGGAGTCGGTGAAGGCGTAGCCGATGTTGACATTGAACGAACCGCCCGAGGTCAGCAGACCCCCCTGGAACCGCTTCGACAGAATGATCGAAGCAGCGTGGCTTTCGTAGCTCGGCCCGTTGGTCAGCTGGATTTCGTCGACACGACGAGTGTTGAAGCACGCCGCAGTCACGTTGGTGTAGACCGGCGGGGTGCCGCCGGTGCCCTGCAGCACCGCGTCGCAGCCCGCAACGCTCGGATCGATCTCACGGTAGATCGGGCGACCATCAACGGTGAAACCGCCCGTGGCCGTGCGAATGTCCGGCGTCTGCGCAAGGTCGACGAAGTTCAGCGTGTCGTTGAACCGCGAGTAGATATAGTCGAGGTTCAGCAGCCAGTTGCTGAAGAAGCCGGTTTCGGTGCCGAACGTGGTCTGGAACCCGATGTTGGCGCGCACCACGCTGGGGATGTCGAAATCGGGATCGGTCGACTGGGTGTTGGCGAGACCGGCGGCACCCTGGGCCGAAGCGGCCGCAACCACGCAAGCCGGCAGGCCGGTGAACTGACCGCCCACGACGACGTCGACGGGCCCGGCAGGAGCATTGATGCCGGCGCATTGCGAAGCGCGCAGGTTACCCGCACCGGTCGAGAAGCCGTTGTTCGAGAACGCGTTAGAGAAGTACACCACCGGGTCACCTCCCGAGAAGACGCCCACACCGCCGGTAATCCGCGAATTCGAGAAGAAGCCTTCGTTATCGAACTCGTAGGTCGCCGAAACGCGCGGCAACACCAGCGGGTCAAGCACGCCGAACGACACCGCGTTGGTGAAGCCATAGCGGTTCAGGAACTGCGGGTTGGCCGTCGGAGCGTCGCCGTCATACAGCTGCACCCGGACACCGGCATTGATCGCCAGCTGGTCGGTCGCCTGCCATTCGTCCTGCGCGTAGACCGAGTAGATCCGGCGGCTGAACATGGCACCGGCGTCATTGATGTCACCGCTCGCAGTGGCGTTGATGTCTGCGCCGACAACCGTACCGTTGACAACATTGTTGGCGTTGACCGAAGTGCTCGTGCCGTCGCTCAGAATGCCGGCTTCGAAATCGGCGAGGCTGCGGAAGTAGAGCGAACCGGTGGCGTTGATCGCGAAGAGGTTGAACACTTCCAGATCATTGATTTCCGCGCCCAGCTTGACGAGGTGACCGTCACCGGCGTTGATGTTCATCTGGAAACGGGCCTGGTCGATCTTGGTATCAAGCTGGTTGGCCGAGCGGAAAATCCCCGGGCCGGTCGTCAGGGTGCCGTTCTGGGTGGTTTCGCCCGCAACCGGCGTAACACCCACCACGAGGCGCACGATCGGGTTGGCCGACTGGGCTTCCCCGCCGCCGAACGGACCCTGCACGTCGCCGACTTCCGCGCGGCTGACGCGCAGTTCGGTCGAGATCATGTCGCTCCATTCGGAGTAGAGGCGCACCGAATAGTAGTTCGAAATCGTGCCTTCGTCCTCGAACGAGTTGAGGCCGGTCAGCTGCTGGCCGCCAACGTCGGGTTCGACGTTGGTTTCTTCGAGCCGCTGGTAGGTGGCTTCGAGGCGGTGGCCTTCGGCGATCACGGCGTCGAGACGGCCGAAATAGCGCACCGATGCTTCGGGCAGAGTGGTCGGATAGCCGCCCACATCCTGGCCATAGACATCATTGGCGATGCGCGCGAATTCATCGAACTGGTCCTGGGTGACAAAGTTGGCCGAGTTCAGGAAGCCGCCGCCGGCGGGGCCGAAGTCGTTGCCGTCCGCCAGATCGGTTTCTTCATAACCGAAGGAGAAGAACAGGCGGTCCTTGAAGATCGGTCCCGAGAGCGTGGCACCCCAGCGCTTTTCCTGGCTACCGGTGTCGAGATCGCCGACCATGCCGCCATCGAAATAGGTGATGAAGGCCGAACCGTGGAACTCGTTGCCGCCGCCCTTGGTGACGACGTTGACGAGACAACCGGTGAATTCCGAATATTCCACGTCGAACGGCGCGAATTCGACCGAGACCTGGTCGACCACGTCGAACGGCAGCGGCAGCGCGTTGCGCGCGGCAAACGGCGTGCCGTTGAGGCCGAAGACGTCAGCCTGGACGATACCGTCAACGGTGAAGGTGTTCGAACGGTCGTTGCCGCCAAGGCACGAGATGCGGTCGACATCATCGCCCGAGGTGTCGATCGCGACGCGCGGATCGATGCGGATGATGTCGCGGATGTCGCGCGTGATCGACGGGAAGGCTTCGAGTTCTTCCTTGCCGAAGGCGGCGCCGGGGCCGACGGCCAGCTGGCTCACCCGCGCTCTGGCACCACTGACGATGATGGTGTTGTCCGACGAACCGGCAGCGGTCGATGCGAGGGCGAAGTTGAAAGCGGTGCGGCCACCGATGTTGGTGGCGACGTTTTCAACCGTCTGACCTTCGAAACCGTCAGCGGTGACGGTGATCAGGTAGGTGCCCGGCTGCAGCGAGATGATGCGGAAACCGCCATTGCCATCGGTGCTGGCGGTGCGGGAGGTGTTGTTGGCGGTGTTGGTGACCGTGACGACGGCGCCCGAGATGGCATTGCCGTTCTCGTCGGTCACCTGGCCTTCGACGCCCGAGGTGATCTGCTGCGCATAGGCCGGAGCAGCGACGAAGGTGGTGGTGGCGGCAAGGCTTACGACGCTTGCGGCAAGAAGGTACTTAAGCTTCATGGATTGGCCCCTGATAGCAGTCTGGAGAGGAGTTAACTTGGCGGCCCTAGGCGGGTTCGCTTGCGGAAAAGCGACTGTTCTGTGACAGTTTGATGAAACTTGCTCCGGGGCTAGCGCGTTTCCTCGGGAAGCGTGGCTTCAGGCGCACAGATTGAGGCGTGATTATGCTATTTCTGTGCGGAGGTGTGGCATTGCTGCAACGCAATATGCATCAGCGCGGCACCGAAACAGGCATGGCGGGAAGGCTTTTGCGCGGGTCTGCGCGCGCAGGAACGACTCAGGCGAGATTGATCTCGCGCAGGCGCTGCATCAGGAAATCATGCGCGGTGATCGGCTCGGGCGGGGGCGCTGCGTCATCGGCGCTGATGCACTCGGGCAGGGGCTCGATCAGGAAATCCGGCCGGAAATGCAGGAAAAACGGCATCGAATAGCGCGAGCGCAGCGCCGCTTGCCCACGCGGGTTGACCACCCGGTGCGTGGTCGAGCGCAGCCGCCCGTTGGTCTGGCGATCGAGCATATCGCCGACATTGATCACCAGCGCGCCTGCCGCTGCCGGGATCGGGAGCCATTCCCCCGTCTTGGTGAGCAGTTCCAGCCCGGCTTCCTCGGCCCCGAGCAGCAGCGTGATGGTGTTGATGTCTTCATGCGCAGCGGCGCGAATCGCCCCTTCGGGCGCGCCCGGGCCAAGCGGCGGGTAATGCAGCAGCCGCATCACCGAATTGCCGTCCGTGACGCTCGCGGCAAAGAAGTCGCGCGGGCGGCCAAGGTGCAGCGCGATGGCCTCAAGCACGCGCGCGCCGGCGGTCTCGAAGGCGGCGAACAGCGCGCTCATCGTCGCGCGGAAGCCTTCCACCTCGTCGGGCCAGATGTTGGGCGCCATGAATTCGGCGAGCGGATGGCCGGGCGGCAGGCTGCGGCCGACGTGCCAGAATTCCTTGAGATCGAACACCTCGGCGTCCTTGGCCTTTTCGGTGCCAAACGGCGTGTAGCCGCGCGCACCGCCGCCGCCTTCGATCTTGTAGGCGCGCTTGACGCTGTCGGGCAGCGCGAAGAACGCCTTGGAGACGACCTCGGCTTCGTCGATCAGGCCTTGCGGAATGCCGTGATCGCGCACCACGGCAAAGCCGTATTCGGCGAAGCTGCGGCCCAACTCGTCGGCGATGGTCTCGAGCGGCTGGGCCAGCGAAACGGAAGCAATGTCAGTCATGCGCAGCGCCTTACACCTGCGCGCGCACCTCTGCCAAGCGTTTCAGAGCGGCAGGAACAGGCTCGCCAGCGCCGCGCTCATCAGGTTGGCGAGGCTCCCGGCGGCGAGCGCCTTCAGCCCCAGCTTTGCGATCACCGGGCGCTGGTTGGGGGCGAGCCCGCCGGTCACCGCCATCTGGATCGCGATCGAGGAGAAATTGGCAAAGCCGCACAGCGCAAAGGTGACGATCGCCCGGCTGCGTTCCGTCAGTTCACCCGCCTGCATGGCGCCCAGATCGATGAAGGCGACGAATTCGTTGAGCACGATCTTGGTGCCGAATAATCCGCCTGCGATCTTGGCCTGCTCCCAGTCGGCAATCCCGATCAGGAACATCACCGGCGCGAACAGATAGCCCAGCAGTTTCTGGAAGCTGAGGGTGGCAAACCAAGCGGCAGTCTCGGGCGAAAGCGGCGCGCCGATATTGGCGGCAAGGCCCACCACCCCGCTGCCGAGCCCGGCCAGCATCCCGTTGGCGAGCGCCACCAGCGCGACAAATACCATCACCATCGCGCCCACGGCCACCGCCAGCTTGACGCCCGTCTGGGTGCCTTGGGCTGCGGCTTCGATGATGTTGGCGGGGCGCTGGCCTTCCTCGAAGGTTTCCGCTGCGCTCACTTCATCGGCCTTCGCGCCGCCTTCGACCAGCGAGGCCGGGCCGACCGCGCTGATGCGCGCCTGCGGGAGTTCGATCTGCTGCCCGTTTTCGTCATACATCACCACGCGGGTCGCTTCGGCAACCATATTGGCCTTGCCGCGCGCGCGCTGCACTGCAGCTGTAGCGATCCCGTCATCGCGGCCCAAGGGCGGGACGAAAGTCTCGTCATCGGGCATGATGATCTTGGCCATCAGGATTCCGCCCGGGGCCGACATGAAGGCGGCTGCCAGCAGGAACGGCACAGCCTCGGTGCCGATGAAGCTGGCATAGGCGGCCAGAATGGTGCCCGCCACGCCCGCCATGCCGACTGTCATCAGGGTGAACAGCCCTGCCGGCGAAAGCGCGGCGAGATAGGGGCGCACCACCAGCGGGCTTTCCGACTGGCCAACGAAGATGTTGGCTGCCGCGCCCAGCGCCTCGACCTTGCTGATGCCGGTGACGAAACCAATCGCACCGCCCACCCAGCGCACCAGCCGCTGCATGATGCCGAGATGATAGAGGATCGAGACGATCGCGGCGAAGAACACGATCACCGGCAGCGCGGCAATCACGAAGGTATTGGCGAAGGGGTTACTCTCCATCGGCCCGAACACCGAGGTGATCCCCACCTTGGAGAAATCAAGCAGCGCGATCACCCCGCCCGAAAGCCCGCCGATCACCGCCACGCCGACATCGGTGCGCAGCACGATTAGCGCGGTGAAGGCCTGCAGCGCAAAGGCCGAGCCGACCACGCGCAGGTTGATCTTGCGGCGCGCCGAAGACAGCGCATACGCGATGGCAAGAATGGCGAGCACCCCTGCAAGGCTCAGCAGGATAGGCGTGATACCTGAGTTCACGGCAGCGATTAGCCCCTCGTTTGTATGGAAGCTTGTAATGGACCCCGGTGCCCGTCAGGCGCTGGCCTGCCGTGCAACAGTGCTTGGCGTGGCAGTTTGCGCAGCCAGTTGCAAGCGGGTTACAGCGCGCGCGCGGCTGCAACCGCGCAAATCCTGATGAAAGCTCCGGTGACAGGCCCGTGCACACCGCTTTTCTTTTGCGCGCACGCTGGCTAGCTATCGGCGATGGACCAGACCGCATCCGACGCCGCTCCTGCCGCCCAGCCCCCTGCCGCCGTGATGGCCATGCCGTTGGGGATGTTCGTCTTCACGCTGCTCTATGGCGGGATGACGGTGCTGGCGGGCGTGCTGGCGTTCAAGCAGGTGCAGCTGTGGCCGACCAGTCTATCGGTCGAGAGCGGGATTTTCCCGTTCCTGCTGCTGGTGGTGATTTCGAGCACGCTGTCGCAGCTTTACGGGCGCGACGCGGCCAAGCGGATCGTGTGGTGGGGGTTCTTCCCGCTCGGCCTGTCGGCGCTGTTGATGCAGCTGGTGCTCGGCCTGCCCGCCTCGGGCGAGATGATCGCCTTCCGCCCCGACGACCTTGCCGCCTTCGAGCGGGTGCACCAGTCGACCTGGCGGGTGTGGATGGCGGGGCCGGCCTCCTACATCACGTCGCTGCTGCTCAACATCTGGATCTTTGATCGCCTGCGCGGGAATAGCGAGGGCGAGAGCACCATCGGCCTGATGGTGCGCGGCGCGATTGCCTCGGCGCTCAGTCAGGCGGTGGATTCGGTGATCTTCATCACGCTGGCCTTCTACGGCGAGTTCGACATCACCGATCTGATGATCGGGCAGGTGCTGGCCAAGGTGGTGCTGAGCCTCGTGCTGGTGCCGTTCCTGATCACCTTCGGCGTGCGCGCCGCGCGGCGGCTGGACGCGCGCGCGGGCTGATATTGCCCGCTTTGCCGCGGCGCACACATGGGTTATCCTTCCCGCCGGATTGAGGGAGGTTAATTCATGAAAATCGGAATTCTGGCAATGGCAGCAGGCGCGCTCGCGCTGGCGGGATGCGACACCGTGGGCGGCCCGGGCGTGAGCAGCTATTACGACTGCGGCAATGGCACGCGGCTGAAGGTCGATTATCTCTCGGGTGACCGGGTGATGGTGAAGATGAACGACAACCCGCCCGTCACCATCCCCGCCGACAAATCAGCCTCGGGCGCGAAATACATGAGCCCAACCCACCAGTTCTGGAGCAAGGGCGACGAAGCCATGTGGACCGTCGGCCGGATGATGCCGATGACTTGCAAACAGGTGGTGGTGCCGCGCGGGATGTGAGGGGCGCACCTTCACGGCCGAGATAAAGCACGCCGGACGGTCGCAAAGCGACCGCAAGGGCAACCGGCCTCAAGTAGCGAAGCGGTAGGCCGAAAATGGCGCCCGCCCGCAGCGACGCGAGCTTTAGCTCGTGTGAGCGAGGATTGGCGTGCCGGACGGCGCGCCTCATCAAAAAATGGTGGACCCGTCGGGGCTCGAACCCGAGACCTACAGATTAAAAGTCCGTTGCTCTACCAACTGAGCTACGGGTCCACGCTGCTGGCTTTGGCGCCGCGCGTCTACGCGAAGGGCGCTCCCCTAGGCAGAGGGCGCGGGCGGGTCAAGCGGGCATGGAGTTGGGCAAGGGTCAAGCCGCTCGCAGGGTCACGCCAGCTGCGCGCAATCGCTGTCGCCGGGCCGAGCACGAAGGCGCGGCGGCGGAACTGCGGGTGCGGGATGGCGAGGCCCGCGCTCACGCCCCCCGACTGCCAGCGCCCGCCGCTCCACAGCACAATATCGATATCGAGCACCCGGTCGCCCCAGCGCTGACCGCGCCGCCGTCCGAATTCGCGCTCCATGCGCTTGGCAGCGGCGAGCAGCGCGGGCGGGGTGAGCTCGCTTTCCAGCACCAGCGCGGTATTGGCAAAGCGCCGCTGCGTCGCGCCCATCGGCGCGCTGGCGATCACCGGGGCGCGAGCGAGCACCGTGCCGAGCGCCGCGCACTCCTCCATCGCCGCGCGCACCACGCCAGGCGGTGGACCATACAGCCCGTGCCGCCGGTTGCTGCCCAGCGCGATCAGATAGAGGCTGCTCAAATCAGATGTCTTGCGCGATGCGGCCGTAAAGCTGCGGGCGGCGGTCGCGGAAGAAGCCCATGCCGGCGCGGTGCGTGGCGGCGCGGGCCAGATCGAAGGTCGCCACCAGGACGCCGGTCTGCTCCGCGCCGAAATCTTCCACCAGATCGCCCCATTCGTCAGCGATGAAGGAATGGCCGTAGAAGCGCTGCTGCGCGCCGTCCGGCCCCTCGGCCCCGATGCGGTTGCTCGCGATCACCGGCATGCAGTTCGACACCGCATGGCCGATCATCGCGCGCCGCCACATCCGGCTGGTGTCGAGCTGCGAATCATAGGGCTCCGAACCGATTGCGGTGGGATACATCAGAATCTCGGCGCCCTGCAGCGCCATCACCCGCGCGCATTCTGGATACCACTGATCCCAGCAGATGCCGACGCCGACGCGGACAATCGCGCCGCCTTCGCCCGGCACGTCCCACACCTTGAAGCCGTCATTGCCGGGGCGGAAATAGAACTTTTCCTCGTAGCCCGGGCCATCGGGAATATGGCTTTTGCGGTAGGTGCCCTGCACCGCGCCATCCGGGCCGATCATCGCGAGGGTATTGTAATAGTGGTGCCCGTCACGCTCGAAGAAGCTGGTCGGGATCGTCACCTTGAGCCGCGCCGCAAGCGCCTGCATCGCGATGACGCTCGGATGCTGGGCGGTGGGCCGGGCGAGCGCGAACAGCGCCTCATCCTCCTCGCGGCAGAAATAGGGGCCGGAGAACAGTTCGGGCGGCAGGATCAGGTGCGCGCCGCGGGCGGCGGCCTCCTCGATCAGCGCCGACACAGCGGCGATGTTGGCGGCCTCGTCCGAGGAACCGAGCGGGAGTTGCAGGGCGGCGACAGTGATAGAAGTCATGCCGCCGCCCCTACCTCATTACTTCGCCTTCTTGAACAGCAGAGTCATCCGGTCGCTTTCGCCCAGACCCTTCAGGTCTTCGCGCTTGGTGGCGAGCACGGGGGGCATTTCCCACACGCCTTCCTTGTGATCGGCGGTGTCCTTGGGGTTGGCGAGGATCTCGCTGGCGGCGACCAGTTCGAAGCCGTTGATGCGCATGAAGTCGATCACGTCCTGCTGACGCAGATAGCCCTTGGTGCCATTGGCATAGGACCACGCCGCATCCGCCTTGGCGCGGTGCTGTTCGATGCCGAGCAGCCCGTCATCCTTGAGCAGTTCGCGCATGGCGCGCAGTTCGGTATCGGCGGTACCGGAACGCAGCAGGTTGTGCATCGCGCGCATCACGAGGATGCGGTCAAACGTGCCCTTCTGATCGGCCGGGATGGCTTCGAGTGTCATACCGGCGAACTTATCGGCCCCAAGCCCGGTGTAGCCTGCGACTTCCGCCGGGAAACCGGCGGCCATGTCGCGCACACGCTGCTGGCGCGCGGGATCGGGGGTGGCGGTGAGCGGGTTGGCATAGAGGCCGACCAGCTTGCCCTCGCCGCCCAGATAATGCCCGAGCAGGCGCGAATACCACCCGCCGCCGGGCGCGTATTCGCCGACCTTCATGTGCGGACCGACATGGAAGAAGGCGAGGGTTTCGGCGGGTTTGCGGAACGCGTCGCGCGCCTTGTCCTCAGCGCGGGTGGGGTGGTTCATGGCGGCGGAGATCTGCTCGCCATGCTCCTTCATGAACATCGCGGTGTCTTTCACGTGGGCATCGCTGTCATGCGCGGCGTGGGCGCCGTGGTCCATATGCTGGGCCATCAGCGGGGCGGCAAAGGCAAGGCCGCTGGCAGCAGCGGCAAGGATCAGCTTGTTCATCGGGTCTCTCTCCGGATGGATGGAAATTTCGTCGTGCCACTCATGGCAATTGCGTGTTGCTAGCCTATCTGGGAGCAAAGCCAATGGAGATTTCAATGAGCAACTTGGAAAGCGCGATCATTGCGGGCGGATGCTTCTGGTGCACCGAAGCGGTGTTCCGCGATGTGGTCGGCGTGAGCCTGGTGGAGAGCGGCTATATCGGCGGCACCAAGCCGAGCCCGACCTACAAGGAAGTCTGCACCGGCACCACTGGCCACGCCGAGGCGATCCGCGTGACCTTCGATCCGCACGCGATCAGCCTCGCCGAAATTTTCGACGTGTTCCTCGGCACGCATGATCCGACGCAGCTAAACCGGCAGGGCAATGACGTCGGGACGCAATATCGCAGCGCGATCTTCCCGCTGTCGGACGAACAGGGCGCCGAGGCCGAGGCCGCGATTGCGCGCTGGAACGCCGATAATGGCAAGGTGGCGGTGACGACCATCGAAGGCCTGTCAGGCGGCGCGCAGACGGCGGAGTGGTATCCGGCCGAGGACTATCATCAGGAATACTGGGACGGCGAAGGCCAGCGCAATCCCTACTGCCTCGCGGTGATCCCGCCCAAGCTGATGAAGCTGCGCAAGTCGTTCCAGAAGTATGTGAAGGAATAAAGGACTAAGCTCGTCTCCCCGGCCTCCGAGCCGGGGTCCCGCTGCCTTTGCCTCGGCGGAAGAAAGCGGGATCCCGGGTCAAGCCCGGGACGACGGGGGGAGTTCTATTTCTTCACCCACCGCGCCACAAAGAACCCGTCGAGCCCGCCTTGGTCGGCCAGCATCCCCGGGTGGGTGCGCAGCCAGCCCTCGGGTGTGGGGGCGAGGCCGGCGGGGAGCTCCTCGGGCGTAATCGGCATGGGCGCGAGGCCGCATTCGACGTCGATCCACGCGGCCTGCGCCTCGCCCTCCTCGGCTTCCAGAGAGCACACCGCATAGACCATCACGCCGCCGGGGTTGAGCCATTCGGCCGCCTTGGCCGCTAAGGCGCGCTGCAATTCGACCATCTCGGGGATCTGCCGCGCGCCGATCCGGTGCAGCACATCGGGGTGGCGGCGGCAGGTGCCCGTCGCGGTGCAGGGCGCATCGATCAGGATCGCGTCAAAGCGGTGCTTCGGCTCCCACGTCAGCGCATCGGCGCGCACGGGTGAGGCCTTGAGGCCGGTCCGCTTGAGGTTGTCCTTGAGCAGTTCGAGCCGCCGTTTGGAGCTGTCGAGCGCGGTGATTTTCCACCCCGCTGCTGCCAGTTGCATCGTCTTGCCGCCGGGGGCAGCGCACAGATCGAGCGCATTCTTGCCCTCGCCCGGCCCCAGTAACCGCGCGGGCAGCGATGCGGCGAGATCCTGCACCCACCAGTCGCCCGCCTTGAAATCGGCCAGCGTGTCGACCGCCGCGCCGCGCGGCAGGCGAACATGGCCGGGAGCGAAGGTGACGCCCCCCATCGCCACGGCGCGGGTCTCGGTTTCGGCGGCGTCTTTCAGCGCAAGGTCGAGCTCGGGCGGGAAAGCGAGGCCCGGCGCAATCGCGGCGGCCTTGTCCGCGCCCCAGCGCGCGATGACGGCGTCGGGCAGGGTCGGGACTTCGGGCAGGCCCGCAGCCCCCTCCTTCACCAGCGCCGAGAACACGCCATGCGCCAGCCTGCGCGGGCCACCGGCGAGCAGCGGCAGGCCGGTCGCGATCACCGCGTGGGGCGGGGTGTCGAGCCGCAGCGCCTGCGCCAACATGATCCGGAGCACCATCCGCGCCTTGGCATCCTCGGGCAGGTTCTGCTGGGTCGCGCTGTCGATCAGGGCGTCGAGATCGGTCAGCCAGCGCAGGGTCTCACCCGCGATCGCCTTGGCCAGCGCGCGGTCAGGCGCCTTGCGAACATCGCCAAGCGCGCCGCCTTCGGCCTGTTCGAGCGTCTCGCCCCGCCGGAATACGGCATCAAGCAGGCGAAGCGTGGCGCGGCGCACGGGAAGTCCGGGGGTGGCTGACATCACGCGCCTCTAACCCTGCTTGAAACAAAGTGCCAGCGCGCGCATTTGGATCACATGACCAAACAGAAGTCCGAAGCCGCCAAAGCCTTCAAGAAGCCCGCCCACTGGACGAATGATCCGGTGCCCGCGCCCAAGGCGGTCAAAAACGACGAAAAGCTCTCCCCCACCCGCTATGGTGATTGGGAGCGGGGCGACGGGATCGCGGTGGATTTCTAGGTTAGCCTCATCATTGCGAGGAGCCTCGAAGAGGCGCCGTGGCAATCCATGGGCTAACGTTGCCCACATCTCGAGGGCAGGCCATGGATTGCTTCGCTTCGCTCGCAATGACGAAGTTAGGCCTAGATCACACTTTCGCCAGACCTGCTCCTCATGAAGCCATTCAAAGCGGGGTAAACGTCACCTTCAGCCCGTCCTTGGGCTGCGGGATCGGCCAGTCCTGCCATTCGGGGTTGTAACCCGCCGCCGCCTCGATCCGGTACCGCTGGAGCAGCTGCGCGAGAAGGATCTTCACCTGCATATAGGCAAAGTGCAGGCCCAAGCACATATGCGCGCCGCCGCCGAACGGCACCCAGGCATATTTGTGGCGCGCCTTCACCTGCTCCGGTGTGAAGCGCATGGGATCGAAGGTGAAGGGGTTCGCCCAATATTCTTCCGAATGGTGCGTCCAGTAGATGTTGATCCCGACCATCGCGCCTGCCGGGATGCGATAACCGCCATATTCGGACTCGCGCAAAGCCCGGCGCGGCATCGAGGGCACCGGCGGGATCATCCGCAGCGATTCCTTGAACGCCATTTCGGTGAGGTCCAGCTTGGCCAGATCATCATAGTCGAGCGGGCGGGGGTTCCCGTCACCATCCGGCCCGCCGGTGACCGCAAAGATCTCCTCGCGCAGCTTTTCCTGCCATTCGGGATTGGTCGCCAAGTGATAGATCAGCGAGGTCGCCGACGAGGTGATGGTGTCATGCGCCGCCATCATCAGGAAGTTCATGTGATCGACCACCTCGTCGACCGGCAGCAGGCTGCCGTCCTCGCGCGTCGCGGTGGCGAACTGGCTGAACATGTCCTGCCCGCCGCCTTCCTTGCGCCGGCGCAGCGTTTCCTTGGTGAAATAGTCGACGAGGAAAGCGCGGCCATCGACGCCCTTCTTCATCTTGGTGAAGGGCAGCGGTTTGCGCACCGGCGCAACCGAGGCCTGCACCATATCGACGAAGGCTTCGTTGATCTTGTCGGCTTCTGGCCCCCACGGCAGACCGATGAAGCTGTCGGCGGCGAGATCGAGCGTCAGCTTCTTGATCGCGGGGTAGAATTCCTTCGGCCCCGCCCAGCTGGCAACTTCGCGCGCGATGCCGCGGTTCAGCGCGCCCGAATAGTGGCGCATCGGTTCCGGCTTGAAGGCAATCGAGAGCGCACGGCGGTCAATGCGGTGATGGTCGAAATCCATCAGCATCAGCCCGCGCGGGAACAGCTGATCAAGCACCGGCCCCCAGCCCTGTTCGCTGGAGAAGATCTTGTCCTTGTTGAACAACAGCAGCTCGTTCGCTTCGGCGCCGATCAGTGCGATCTGCCATCCGCCAAAGGCCCGGTTCTTGTAGACCTTGCCGTGGGTCTTGATCATCCGATTGGCAAAGGCGTGCGGATCGGCGAGCATGGTGAAGGTGTTGCCCACCAGCGGCCAGCCGGCCTCGCCCGGGATGTGCGCCAGATCGGAATCAGAGAGGCGCAGTTCGCTCCAGTGGCGCGGCGCGCCTGCGGGGGCGGTGGCTGCGTCGTCAGAATGCGGGGCTTCGGCAAGGGTAGCCATGTCTGTCTCGATGCTCCGTATCGGGTTCGGATTAGCAACTGACCTTCGTGTAAATAATCCGCGCGGTCAAATCCACCCCGAAAGCTCGCGCCGCAGCATCACGTCGATCATGGTCAGGCCGTGATCCGAGGTGTTGAGGCAATCGAGCACGGCGTAATCCTCGCCGCCCGCCTCGGTGAATTCGTCGCGGCCTTCGAGCGCCAGTTCTTCCAGCGTCTCGACGCAATCGGCTGCAAATCCGGGCGCGGCGACCACGAGGCGCTTGGTGCCTTTCTTGCCCTCTTCGATCAGCGTCGTGTCGGTCGAAGGCTCGAGCCAGCGGGCAGGGCCGAAGCGCGACTGGAAGGTGGTTTCGAACCGCACGCCCGCAAATTCAGCCCGCTTTGCCAATTCCTCGCGCAGCAGCCGCGCGGTCTTGGAGCAGTGGCAGTAATAGGGATCACCCTTTTCCAGCGTCTGCATCGGCATCCCGTGGAAACTCAGCAGCATCACCTCGGGCGTGAAAGCGAGCGCCTGCACCTGCCGCGCGAGATCATCGGCCAGCGCGGTGATATAGTTCGGATCGTCGTGATAGGGCGGCACGAACCGCAAGGCCGGCTGCCAGCGCATCGCGCCCAGCACGCGGGCGACCTCGTCAAACACGGTCGCGGTGGTGGCGGCGCAATATTGCGGATACATCGGCGCGATCAGGATGCGGTCACAGCCCTGCGCCATCAGTGCGGTGAGGCGGCTTTCGATCGAAGGATTGCCGTAACGCATCGCGTATTCGACGGTGACCTTCTCGCCAAAGCGGCCCACCATCGCCTCGGCCTGCCGCGCGGTGATATCGGCCAGCGGCGATCCGCGGTCGGTCCAGATCTTGGTATAGGCTCGCGAGCTTTTCTGGGGCCGCGTGTTGAGAATGATGCCGCGCAGGATCAGCTGCCACACGATCGGCGGGATTTCGACCACGCGCGTGTCCGACAGGAACTGCTTGAGGTAGCGCCGCACCGAAGCGGGGTCAGGCCCGTCGGGCGTGCCGAGGTTGATCAGCAGCACGCCAATCTGCCCGCTCGATACAGGAGGATGATCGCCCGGAAGGCGCTGGGTCTGCCAGGTCATAGCCCGCCCAACGATTGGCGAGCGTTTCGTTTCCGGGCGGCGTTACTGGCCCGGACCGGGAGCGGCGAGAATGTCCGGGTCATATGCCGTCCGAAAGTAGGGGCAGTCGGCGCAGGCGCAAGCCCGTGGCCGAAAACAAGGCATTGGCAATCGCAGGGGGTGCGACCACCGCGCCCAGCTCGCCCGGATCGGCTGGCGGGGCTTCGCTGGCGAGAAACTCGATCCGCATTTCGGGACAATCGGCCAGCGTCGGCAGGCCGAGCGCCTCGTAATCGGTCACTTCGGGCACGCCGCTGCGCAGCTTGACCGGATTGCCGAGTGCGATGCCGATGCCGAACACCAGCCCGCCTTCGATCTGCTGGCGGGCAATGTCGTGATTGACGATCCGCCCGATATCGACCGCGGCGGCCAGCTGGGTGACGCGCACGCCGCCCTCGCCCTGCCGCGCTGTGGCGACGCAGGCGATGCGCGCGGCTTCCGGCCCTTCGCCGATCCGCGCCACCGCAAGGCCTTGTCCGCTCTGGTCGACCCCGCCGTCCCACCCGGCCAGTTGCGCTGCGCGTTGCAGGCAGGCGGCCAGCCGCACATCATTGCCGAGCATCGCGATCCGGAAGCTCAGCGGCTCGCGCGAGTATTTGGCGGCGATCTCGTCGATGAAGCTTTCGATCGCGAAGATCGTCGGCCCATAGGAATTGCCGCGCACCCGCCCGACCGGCAGGCCGATCTCGACCGGGATGTGCTCCACCATCACCGCGGGCAAGGCGTAGGGCGGCACCGCGCCTTCGCAGGCCAGCGGATCAGGCTCGCCCGTGGTCTCACGGATCGCGGCCATGCTGGTGAGGTTGCCGAACAGGCGCTGGCCAAACTCGCGCGCGGCTGGCGGCGTGGCGATCCGCATCCGGAAGGCGTCGATTGCGCCGTCATCATTCTTCGACAATTGCGCGCCGAGCAGCAGCCAGGCCGGCGCACGCGGGCGCGAACGGATCAATTCGTCACGGCGCGGCCAGGTCAGCTGCACGGGGCGGCCCAGTTCCTTTGCGATCAGGGCAATCTCGATCGCGTGGTCATGCTCCAGCCGCGCATCGAAGCTGCCGCCGGCGGGCATGGGGTAAAGCGCAACGTCCTCGGTCGAGATGCCGATCGCGCGGGCAGCAGCGATGCGCGCCTGTTCGGGCGCCTGGCTCGCCATCCACAGATCGAGCCGCCCGTCCTCGAAGCGCGCCGCCGCACACGCGGTCTCGAGCGGGACGGCATAGGCCGGTTCAACCTCGTAGCGCCGCCCGATATCAACCCGCGTCAGCGCCGCGCCGCCAAAGCCGGTTTCGGCAATTGTGTGGGCATCGCCGCCAGCGAGCAGCGTATCGAGCTTGGCGGCAATCTCGTTGCTGCTGACCGGCGCGCTGGTAGCCCATTTGGGCTTCATCGCCTCCAGCGCACTTTCCGCGCTCCACCACGTATCGGCAGCGACGGCGAGCCAACGCTTGCTCTCGACAATCCCGGCGAGCCCGCGGACGGTGCCTGCGGCCTCGCGGTTGAACCCGGTGAGTTCGGAGCCGTCAGCAGGCCCGTGGCGGATCGAGGCGAACACCATGCCGGGCAGCCGCACATCGCCGGCAAAGCGGTGCGAGCCATCGACCTTGGAAGGCAGATCGAGCCGCGGGAAGGCCGGGGCCTCCTCGGAATCGGCACCGAGCGGCTTTTCGCGCAGGGGCTCGGGGCGCAGCGGCGGTGGATCGGGGGGCGTGTAGCCCGCCGCGGCCTCGGCCAGCTCGCCAAAGCTGGCGCGTTCGTTACCGTGGGTGACAAAGCCGCCCTCGACCTCGCATTCCTCGTAAGAAACGCCCCAGCGCGAGGCGGCTTCCTGCGCCAGCATCGCCCGCGCGGCAGCGGCAGCTTCGCGGCAGGGCCGTTCATAGGCGGCAAGCGACGTGCCATCGGCGGTGGCGTTGAAGCGCTGCGCACCGGCAAACCGCTCGGCCATCAGATTATCGGTGCTGGGCGACAATCCGGCAAAGCTCGGATCCCACAGCGTGATCCACTTCTTGGCCAGCGGGACATTGGCATAGGCGCCCGAAACCGGCGCGGGCTCGACCGCGATCTGCCGCCAGTCTGCGCCCAGTTCATAGGCTATGATCTGCGGCAGCAGCGTGGTGATCCCCTGCCCCATCTCGAGCTGCGGGACTGCCACTGTCACCACGCCATCGGTGGCGATCTTGAGCCATGCGCCGAACACGTGCTCGCCGCTCGCCGCGACCAGCGGGCTTCCATAGGAGCGCGGCATCAGCCACCACGCCACCAGCAGCCCCCCGCCTACGGCCGCCCCGGCCAGCAACCCGCGCCGCGAAACTTCCATGCCTAGATCGTCCCCGTATCGAGCCAGTGGTCGATCCGCGCCGCAATCGCAGTAAAGGGCAAGGCTTCCGGCCCGTCGCCAGCAGCAGGCGGCGTGCCCGCATCGCCGCTGGTGCGGGTGGTGATGGTGAGCGGGATGCGCCCGAGGAACGGCAGTTCCAGCGCGGCGGCAAACCGCTCCACCCCGCCTTGGCCGAACGGATCGCTCACCTCGCCGCAATGCGGGCATTCATAGCCCGCCATGTTCTCCACCAGCCCGATGATCGGGACATTGCCCTGTTCGAACATCTGCCCGGCGCGCGCGGCATCGATCAGCGCAAGATCCTGCGGGGTCGAAACCAGCACCACGCCGTCAGGGCGGTGGTCCGAGATCATCGACAGCTGCACATCGCCGGTTCCGGGCGGCAGGTCGATCAGCAGGATCTCGGTATCGTCCCACGCCGCATCGATCAGTTGTGACAGCGCCTTGCCTGTCATCGGCCCGCGCCATGCCAGCGCCTTGCCGGGGGCAACAATGTGCCCGATCGACAGCACCTTGACCCCGTGGCGGCTGACAATCGGCACCAGCTTGTCGCCTTCCACCATCGGCTTCTGGCCTTCGGTGGCAAGCAGTTTGGGCTGCGAGGGGCCGTAGATGTCGCCATCCACCACGCCGACCTTGCGCCCCATCCGCGCCAGCGCGACCGCGAGATTGGTGGTGACGGTC